>Ga0114960_10002049_pt1 | contig 15895 bp, 15 predicted proteins | sample C_130625_MF_Meta_FD_92637 | JGI IMG/M metagenome (GOLD analysis project Ga0114960, IMG submission 92637) | Freshwater microbial communities from Lake Croche, Canada to study carbon cycling - C_130625_MF_MetaG | ecosystem: Environmental > Aquatic > Freshwater > Lake | place: Lake Croche, Canada... | reverse complement strand
TGTGATAAGAGCATGAAATTTCACATTTTTCTTTATCAACATGCGGTTTTAATTCTTGATTTACAAAATAAAATCTATCATAAAAATAAGTTTTATATAATTTTCTTTTTATAAAACTTTCTATTACTAATTTAATATTATTATTAATATCAAGATACTTAGGAAAATTGTGTCTGGATATTGAACCATCTACTTGCAGTTCTTCTTCAATATAATAACTTTTGAGTTTATTATTATAAACCAAAAGTTTTCCTTTCATATCTTCATTAGGAACTTCCGAATATAAAAAAGATGGATCGTACAGTTTTCTTATGATAAAAAAACCATTTTTTTCAAATTGCCTATTATAAGTCCATGAAAGATTTTTATTCACAATATCATCTCCAACGAGGACCAACACACCATCCAACCAAAGATTTTCTTTCACCTTTAGTAACCTTCAAAACTCTATGAGGAACTCTAGAATCAAAAATTACAAGCGTTCCTCTTTTTCTTGGGGAAAAATAAGTTTTTTTTCCATTTAGTATTTGAAAATTTCCACCCTCAAAATCATCAACATCCGATAATAATAAAGAAAAAGAAATTTTTCTTACATACTCAGTTTCAATTGCCAAATATTCATCAACATTTTGCCCAGCCGCTGAAATTGAATTTGAAGATGCAAAATGCATATTATAATCATCATCAGTATGCCATTGATAATAATCACCCTCACTGTAAGATGTATATTGCATAGATTGATTATCAATATTTGTTATATCATATTTAAAAAATTCTTCATTTGCCCTACATATATACGGCCATATAAACCCATAAGACCAATGAGTTGTTGGAACCCAGGTATTTTTTGAATTTCTTATTTTTTTATTTGTAGAATTTTCATATAACAAAGAGTCTTCAAAATTTAAATCTAAATTAGATATATCATTTTCAATCAAATAAACAATTTCTTGTGGCAAATTTGTAAAATACCACAAATGAGAATTTCTATAATTTTTCATCATTTATTGAGCAATAATGTGTGTGTATTATTCGTTGGAATTTCTTCCTGAAGTTCTTATATGAACCCAACCAGAACAATAACATCTAGATTGAGAACAATTTGTATAATTTGAAGGAACAAGATTATTTGTACAAAAAGAAGACTGATAATACCCACTATATCCACCAGATGCATTAAGGCATCCAGAAACACAACATACATTATTAAAAATAGGACTAGGTGTTGTATAAGTACAATTCAATGGAGCAAGATTTCCTGGGGCATTAGTCCTACCATAAACATGATGATGAGTCGGTCCACCGTGATTTTGAACATATGCTGGCACTCCAGATACTGGGGAAGTAGTTAACATATACTCATCAGAAATAGAACTAGATCTAACAAATTTTCCAGAAGTAGCGGCTGCGGAAACACATATACACCAGGGGGAAGTTAAAGTAGATACATCCGCATAAATAAAATTTCCGCCACCGTCTCCTGTTCCGCCAGTATAATGACTTTCCTGATGGTTCTCACCATTATCATGTCTTCCATTTCCAGCGTGACCATCGGCACTGGGGTTTCCGGAAATTGCAACAGAACCTCCTATATTATCTCGCATATTCGATCTTCCAATCAAAGAAAAACAACCAGCACTTTCTCGTGTTGTAGATGCAATTCCTACCCCCCCAGCATAGGAGTTTAATGTACTTTGAAGAACTGCATTATCAATACTTGGGTATAATTGGGTATTGCTAACTTTTCGGATAACTTTTATTTTATTGGGTTTTGGCATTTTATACTTCCTCAGAATTCCTCAGTATATTTTCCAATTAAAGATTTCCTAACAGAAAAAAGATTTTCAAGATCTTTAAATGTTTTAGGAAGTTCATACTCTTTATCCTCAATTTTTTCTGGAAGATCTCTTAACCAAATTCTATAAGATTTATAATTATCTTTTATTTTTGGGGATACTGGATAATCTTCAATCATATACATATCTGTTGAGTGAAGTTCATAATCCCTAAATTGTCTCAAATAATTCAAATAATGCTCATCATCATAATTATTAATTATGTAAATAAGTTTTTCAGAATCCCAAGATAGATATTGAAATTGCTCATTAATATTTGGCTTAGTATACGGACCAGTATATTCGCCCATTTCCAACTCTTCTTCAGTATAATCATCTCCAGTTCTGGTTGAACCATCAGGAAATTCTAACATATAAATTTCTTGAGGTTCTTCTCTATTTTTGGAATAAAATCTGGACATTTTTTTATCTCCTTTATATAAAATTGTTTATTATTTGATAATTTCGTAAGAAGATACGATAGTTAAAAGTCCAGAAGCACTTGATGAAGTTGCAGTAAGACATTTATTTTCTTCCAAATAAATTGCCGATGCTTTATCAATTACAACAAGAGTTGAATATGCTGCAATGGGGGTGCTGTTTGCAAGTTTGTATGCAGTTCCACCACCACCAGCGGCATCTCTAAATGAAATAGTGGCATTAACTGAAGATGATGTTGTATTTGCAACAATAATATTATTTACTTTATATAAAGTATTTGTTGTTGCTGGGGCATTCAAAAAAACAGTCTCGGTAGAATTCGCCAGATTACTAACTGTAGTAAATCCTAAAATAGTTCCAAGTCCAACAATATTGGGGGATGTCATGTGTACCTTTTCTCCAAAGTTAATTAATTAATTTATTTTATTTAGTTAGTTATAAAGACATTTAAAATTTATAATCATCAAACCACAATCCAAGTCTTTTAAATGCAAGAACTTTCGAATCTGAGATGGTGGGCAAATTGACTAATTGACTACCATCACCTTGAAATGAGCTTGCAGTTATACTTCCATTTACAATCATTTGAGTAGCAGTCAGTGCATAACCAGCAGAAATAGAAGCACCAACTGCCAAAACCGGTCTTCCATCTTGCGTTGAATTTGTAATGTTATCGACTCTGAGAATAGACATAAGAATTATAGTATTGTAGTTAATGCCAAAGTTTTACCAACAGTAATTCCAGCTAAATTGGTTAGCAATGCACCATTTCCAGAATAACTTACAGCTGTAAGTATGCCAGTAACGTTAATTCCTCCCATGCAAGTTAGTGCATATCCACTAGCAACTTGAAATCCATATGGAAAAATAACAGGGGCGGTGGCACCGCTATCTCTATTGGAATAAATTACGTTTACCGAAATTTGAGAAGAAGCCATGTCTTTAATTAATTACGGAAAGCGCAAAACATTTTGATGCAGACATGCCAGAAAGTCCAGTCATATTTGCACCATCACCAATAAATTGAGATGCCGTAACTACACCAGTGACATTAATAAGTGAGACACTGATTGTCGAAATTGCTACGGGATTTGATGTTTCTAAAATTTGAATTCCCGTTGTAAAAGTTGGCGTATTGTTGCCATCTTTTCCAGTTATCGTGTTAACTCGTAAGAAACTCATGATAGTTTTCCTGTTTAGTAAATAACAAAAGATACACCGGAACCAACAGTAATAGTAGCTGCGGTTCCAACAGTGACTGGTCCAAACATTCCATAATTAAAAGAAGAGTTTGCCAGGGAAACAACTTCATTCGTATAATAATTTGGATTAGATATTACTCTAACAGAAAGAATACCAACAGAGGTTTCATCAGCAAGAGAAACTTCTTGAAGTTGATTTAATGATGGATTGTAAATTAATGGAATTCTTTCTGTCATAACTTTAAATACTTTGGATTAATTAATTATACCGAAACAGTTCCTGTTCCACCATTACGAAGAGGAACACTCATATATGCATTTACTAACTGGATAGTTCCCGCCACAGTTCTTCTTCCAATTGTCAAAGTTTTTGAAATTGTTACTACAGCGGTTGTTAAACCAACTGTAGTAACAGCAGCACCAACAAAATTTAAATTGGTTATTCCAGATCCAACTAGAGTTGCTGCAGAAGAAACTCCCAAAGACCCACCACCTCCCGCACTTCCGGAAATGCTAATGGCAGCAACTCCGTTAGTGACAGAAAAAGTGTTACCAGCCCCAATAAAATTGAGGATAGTAACACCACTTCCTACTGAATTTCCAGCTGACTGTATGCCTACTCCTAAGCCAGTAATATTAACAAGATTCCTGCTATCATCAATAACAGTTGTTCCTGAAATTTTAATAGCCATCTTCGTGTCTCCACTCGGCTTAAGTTAATATTATTTATATAATATTTTTCCTCAAATCTTCAACTTCAGATTTTAATTCTTTAATTGCTTCAATCAAGACTCCAATAATTCCATTATAGTTAACAGTTTTTGGATTTTCCCCATGTACTAGTTCTGGAAGATATTTTTCAATTTGTTGTGCAATTATTCCAAATGAGGGATTTCCACTTTCTTTCCAATTAAATCCAACACCCTCAAGATTAGAAATTGTTTTTAATGCATTTGATATTGGAGCAATATTTTTTTTAAAATTAATATCGGAAAGAGCATTAAAATCTTGAGCAGTACATACTCCAACAACTTTAACATCAATGCCATTAAAAGTAAAGTTTGAAGATGCTCCAAAAGAACCACTACTATTATATTGAATTTGAGTATTTGAACCACCAGGTGTTGCTCCAGGTAAATTTGATAATTTACTACCGTCACCATAATATGTAACAACTCCACTCGATGCAGTTATAATACCAGAAAGTATATTAACTGTTCCTACGCTAGCGATTCCAGTTACAGTTACTCCACTAGAAGTAGTTTCAAATTTTTTGGAGTTATCATAATACAATTCAACGTTAGAGTCTGTATTAAATACTGCCAGATTTTCACCGGCAACAGATCTTAAATATATTTTTTGAGAGCCATCTATAATTAAATCTCCTGTCCCATTATCACGAAGATAACTATTACTTCCATCATGGTAGAGTAACATATCGTTACTATTACCAAAGTAAAGATATCCATTATCAGGAATGCTTATTTGAGTTGAAACATTAAAAGTACTAATACTACCAATTCCACTATAATTTAAATTAGTACCTCTAATATTGGCAATAGTACCAATTCCACTATAATTTAAATTAGTACCATTAATGTTGGGCAAAGTACCAATAGTACCAATTCCAGTTACATTTAAATTAGATGTAGTGGTGACACCAGTTATATTTAAATTAGTACCTCTAATGTTGGCAATAGTACCAACACCAGTTACATTTAAATCAGAAATTACTGTCCGAGTAATTGTAAGAGATCCAGAAACTCCTAAATCACCATAAACATAAAGAGCAGTGTTTCCTGTAGAAACAGGAGAACGAATATCGAGCAAATATGCAGGTAGTGCAGTTCCAATACCAACAGAGCCACCAACACCTAAAGCAGTAAAAACAGCATTTCCACTACTCTTTACATAAAAAGTAGATTCTACAGTAGAAATTCCACTAATATAAGAATCTGTAGCAATAAATTTTCCTCTAACATCCAATTCTGCTCTTGGTGCAGTACTACCAACACCAACTTTTTTTGTTGTAGAATTTGCAACTATAAGATTTGTTGCTACTTCCAGTCCATTTTTGACTGAAAAATTCTTATTAACAGACACGGTTCACTATCCCCGTTAGATTTTAAGTATTTATTAAATAACTAATTCAAATTTTGCATATGCTTCGGTGATTACATTTCCACCGAGTCTAGTAGTTATAATATTTACTTCACCATTAGAATACCCACTTCCGCCCCCGCCACCAGATCCACTTCCAGTTCCAGCATTTCCTCCGGCAGCACCAGATCCACCACCACCGTTATCACCACTCGCATTTCCTCCATTATTTCGATATCCAGTTCCGTCCTTATATCCCCTTAAAATAAAAGCAGATGAACTTGCAACTTGTCCAGCAGTACCTCTAAATTGAACATTTCCAATATCATTACAAGGAGCGATTCCTTGTTGTGCCCAATAGTCGCCAATGCTACAAGATGATACTCTTCCTCCTGTTGTTGCGGAATAATTTACACCACCTGATGTTGCTCCTCCAGCAAAAAATCCCTGTACTGGCAGTGAACCAACTGAGTATAAAGTTCCTCCAGATCCAGAATTTCTACCGACTCCATTTTCTCCTCCAACAGAAACTCCACCACCATCTCCACCCCTACCTTGACTGCCTGCGCCGCCACCGCCTCCCAAAGCAACAAGAAGTTGTCCCTTTCGATAAAGGAAAGCTCCTCCTCCACCACCATTTGATCCACCAGACGGCAGCGTTTGTGCCCCAAGTTTAAGAACATATTCTTGATTTTGTCTTAAAATAAAAGTAAATACAGAAATCCCTCCTTCACCCCCCCTATTACCATTTCTAGATGCGCCTGCGGCGGCCGCCATTGTCATTTTTACAGTAATATCTTTTTCTGGTGGATATATTATTAGTGTTCTTGTCCAAGTAGAAGGATTTGCTGTAAAAGTAACTGGTTGATCAAATAAATTAGAGGATCCAAATCCATATTGATTCGCACTTCCATCAAGAAGTTCATAATTTATTATAGATCTTGCAGATACAATTTTATAAATTACTGAATTCGAATATATTGGACTATTACATGCTGTAGGATGAGATATCACACAATTTAGAGCATTTGAACCAACAGTCGTGTTAGAAATTTTGAGATTTGGTGTGGTTGAACCAGATATTGTTGCAGTATTAATTACCTGTGCAGTAGATCCACCCAAAGAAGAACCTGGAGTATTATACGATATTGTAATATAACCAGTAAGATTATTTAATGCCTCAGTATTTGTTAGCAATGTAGCTACAGAAGAATTGTAAGCACTTCCACCAGAAATAGAAGATCCACCACCGGTGCCACCACTTCCAGCATTTTGATAATACCCCTCATCTCCGCCGGGACAACTTTCAAATGTAAGTGCGCCATTACTTCCATTATCACCACTAACAAGAGTTCCAATTAAAGTGCTCCAAGCACTAGCATTGCTACCAGAATATACTGGTGTCACTGAACGATATGTTGCCAATAATGGATTTCCGCTGCATGATGCAGCAACACTGCCAACTCCACCGCCACCTCCTCCTGCAATAATAATCCAAGAATTCAATCCAACATCAAATACTGCGGAAGCTGATCCACCACTTCCACCTGCTGGACTTCCCCCAGAACCACCTTTTCCAGTAGAACTTGTATTGACTGTCAAATTCAAAGTTCTGCCACCATCCGGCAAAGTAAAGACTCCATATCTTCCAGCACCAGGAATAGAACCAGCAGACCCTGCAATAATTATTTGAACTCCATACGCATTACTTGGAATAGTAACAGTGGTATCACTTGTATAAGTGTTATTGAGTGTAGTATATGAAGTAGTACTTGACGAATATCCATCACTTAAATCATTTCCGTTCAATTGCCATTGATAACGAAGATTTTCTGTTGTCAATTCTGTTGTTGTGGCAAAAATATTAAATTCTGCTACAACACCTTGAGCAACTGTAGATGAAGAAGGTTGAGCAGAAATACCAATAATTGGATTAATATTCAAAATAATAATGTCAGAATTAATTGGCTCATTAATAGCGTTTGCAGTAGATTTCCCAATACCGTATGCAGATGGTATATAAGATGCCTCAATATAAAATTGTCGTCCATTATCTTCAGGAGAACGTAATGATGTAATGGTTAATGAATTGCTATTCACACCAAAAACAGTAGTTGATTGTGTTAATGGTCCAACACCAACTTCATACCAACGATATGTAACAATTCCAGTATTTTTAGCTGGATTTGCTGGAGATTGAATTGGAAATTGTGCAGTGGCAATACCAGTAAAAGTTGCAATGCCGCCGCCACAAAAAGATAATGATTGTGGTTGACTCGTAAATGATAAAATTGGACCATTAATTTCAAGAGGAGTTGGAATGCTACGAAAAAAGTTAAGTCCTATCATAATGCGAAGTTTTGTCCTCCAATGATTCCATGGAATGATGCACCACCATCAAATGTCTTAAATGAGTAAATATCAGTTTTATTTGGACTTGCAGTTACAATTGGTTTAAGTCCTCCACCACCCCAATAAACATTAATGTTGCTTCCAGTTCCACCAGAACCATTTTTAAAATATGTAGAAATGCCAAGAACAGAATATCCCGAAGAATTTTGAGTGATTTTAAGAGTAAATGCAGTTGCTCCTGAAGGAGGATTTAAAATTGAGAATGAATTAACTATAGAAGTTACAGTTAAAGTAAATGTTTGTGCTTTAGAAAGATCTATGTCAACATTATTATTAGAAATTGTTAGAGGTTCTACATTCTCAGAATAAGTCTTAAATTTAACAGATCCTTCAAAATCAACCTTTGCTCTGGGAGATGCTGTTCCAAACCCAACATTTGCACCAGATGTAGAAAATGCGGTTCCAACGACAAGAGTTGTTGCAGTTACAATTCCTGCTCGAAGATTGCTTGTAGAACTATCAAGTCTATAAGATGTTGCTGTAAGTGCTCCACCAACTGTTAAATCAGCAGTTGTTGTAAATCCTACAAGAATTGTTTTATTGTTTACGTAAAGACCCGTTGTTGCAGTTCCAGGTGCGCCGATTTCCAAATTATATCTTGGAACTGTAGTTCCAATTCCAACGCGCATCAAATCATTTGGGTACATTCCTGTCCCAAGTCCAGAAGAAACTGAACTCCACAAACTATCGTTTGCAAGATTTGTTAATCCCGAACCGTCTCCGGCAAAAGATGATGCAGTTACAACACCCACTACATTTACATTTCGCCCAAGATTTGTATCTCCATTTACATTCAATTTAAACTTATTTGCTGTGGTTCCAATTCCAACTCCTGTTCCATCAACTGCAAATAAAGAAGAAGCAACACCAACTCTAAGAGTCGAATCTCCAAGAAATGAAGTTGCAATTCCAACTTTATCAAACAATTGAATGTTTGAATCCTTGGAAAGACTTACATTTCCAAAACGATACCATCCATTATCAGTTGTATACACCCATCCAAGATTTCCACCCTTAACAGGATCAGAAAAGAAAGACACATCTCCAGGATTTCCGGCAAGAATGGGGGTTGCAATTCCAACAGTATATTTTCTCGAAACTGTTGCATCACCTTGCAAGAATAATGAATATGCCTCAATACCTTTAGTTGAGTTTGAAGTTATTTTATTATTAAAGATAACTGGACCATCAAATTGTGAAATAACATTATTATCTGCTCCACCCTCAACTCTTATAGAACGATTAACTGATATTTGTAATGGAGTTAAGAAATTAAGTCCAACATTACTACTACCAAACCTAGAATCTTCTCCGGTGACTGAAGGAATTGGAGAATCAAAAACTTGTTCTTGTCCTGTTGCAGAATTTACTCTCTTATTGCCAACATAAAAATCACCCCTATCATTCATTCCAGTATAGACATTAATACCACCATCTTTTTTCGTTGATTGTGCAAGATATACTTCTTGAGCAGAAAGATTACGATTCTGTCTATCTGGGAATGCCGTAGAATAATTACCAGGACCATATCCAAGATACTCAAAAGTATGTCCGGATGCACGAATAATCGAATGTCTTCTAAATTCTATTGGACGACAATTAATTCTTCTTACAACAGTACCAATTGTATGAGTTGATGATCTTGTCCCAAGAATTCCTCTAAATACTGAAATTGTTGTTCCCGCAACAACAGTTTGATTAATTCTAACAATTTCTTCATCAATCAACAAATAATCACCAATTTGAAAATCAAGATTATTCAGATTAGCAATATTAATCGAAGAAGTTGATGTTGTTAAAATATCAGAATCTAGTGTGGTTGTAATTCCTGCATATTCTGCAACCAGTCTTCCACTAATATTTTCATTATCATTAGTAATATTGCCTCCCGCAGAAGCAAACCCATAACGATAAACATAAATCGTTCCCGTTGTTGCAGGAGTAGTAGTTCCCGCCCCAATTTTAATAGAGAATGATTTAAGTCCTAAATTTTGTTTAACAATAAAATCGCCACTGTAAAGAGAACTATTAGCTCCTCCAAGTTTTATTTTATTATCAACTGCCAATCCATGAGACTGGGCAGTTGTAACAATACCAATTCCAGTAGTTGCATTATAATTGAATGCAGTTACATTTAAAGACTGCCCAGTAAGTATAAAAGAAGATTTCTCAGAATTTGTTACGCCAATACCTAAAGTTGTTGCTGCTCCAATTGTAGCAGAAGATTGAACTATAATTTCTTTAGTTTTTCCAGTTCCAATTCCCGTAATTGTATAAAGAGTATTAAACTCACTATTAGATTCTGGAATAATACCAGTAATACTTATTGTATCTCCAATATTGTCATAGATTTTAGTAACAGTTACAATACCAACACTATACCCGGTTGTTGTTGCAACACCAACTACATTTAGATAGTCTCCTATTTTATAGGCACTACCACCATCCATAATATTAACTTCTTGAATATTTCCAGCTGGATTTACACTAATTCTTGCAGTTGCATATTGTCCTGTTGTATATCCAGAACCAACAAGTTTGGCATTATAGAAATATGCAGTGCTTCCACTTCCAACTCCATATCCTGCACCACTACTTGCAATAGAAACTTTTACAACTCTATTCAACCCATGATCTATAGATGTAAATATTGTATGAGCAGTTCCCACACTATTAGAAGTAATTTGAGTAATGCCAATACCAATACCAAAATCGAGAATGGATTTTTCAATAGTTTCTTTTGTAATACTATTCTGAGGATCATCAATTACAACCTCCCCTATTGGACTCGGAAGAGCAAAAGATTTTGTAGATTTTGTATCTGAATTTGGATTATCTCTGTTCGTTTGCGGATATAGATATTGAATTGGTTGAGAATATCTTTCAGTCGAAAATGGTGCAACTGATGGAGAATTTGAACTGTTAATTATCAGTAAATGATAGACGCCATCTTTTGCGCCTGGAACATATTGTTGAATCTCTGTAGATTTATACACATAATAAGTTCCGGGATATTTTTTTTGTGAAAAGTGCGGAAGACTAGTATTTCTTGCAGAAGTATTATTTGTAAATGAACCAGGTCCAGAAACACTTGGGATACTTACAACAAATTCTTTAGAACTTGTAATTCCAATAACCGTATATGTGCCATTAAATCCAGAATTTGCAGTTCCTACTGGATTATTACTACTAGTAATATTTTGAAGTTGAACTTCTGCACCAACACTTAAATTATGAGGAAGTTCGGATAAAATATATGCAGCATTAGTGCCCCAACGTGCATTAGCAATAAACTTAAAGTTTCTTTGTTGATTAACGTTATTTAATGTCGCTATAGAAGTGCTATAATAAGTTTGAATTTCACCATCAATTGCTCCAGTTGTTGAACCAGATTCTTGAATAATATATCCATCAATTGGTGGACGAGCAGATGTAATACCTGTTCCCGCAGGAATCACATATCTTATGCGATATATAGTGTCAATAATACTTCTTGTATCTGGTTTACGATTAATATATGTTCTTGGAGTTGCTTGACCAAGTGCAGTTGTTCCTAATCCAACGAGATTTGAATAAATGGTATTATCAGTGGCAGCAGTTCCTACTGTAATATACCACTGACTTTTTGTATTGTCATATTGAATTGGGTGCCCAATATCACCAGATACTTTATCAGAAACTTTACTTAGAATATGAAGTATTCCACCTTTAGTATTAATATCAACTGCTTTTGTTGGACTTGAAATCGCATCGTTTAAAGTTTGTGCAATTTTAACTTGATTTGTTCCAATTCCCGATGTAATTGCATAATAAATTCTATTGTTGTCCAAACCATCAGGAAGATGTCCGTCTTCAGCAATGATACGAATACTTTCTCCAGATAAGAAAGAATGTGGTTTAGTTAAAGTAAGCGTATTTGAACTAATGCTATTTGAAGTTCCAACTCTAGCAACTTCATAATCCTTTTGATAACTTAATTGGTTTGAATTAAGTTCAGTATTTGGCATTACAATTCTTGCCGAATACTGATTTGTAACTCCATTTTGAGAAATTAGAACGTTCAAAGTGTCATTTTTTCTTGCGCCAATTCTATATCCCTCAATAGCACTATCGGGAACATTATCAAGATTAGTTTGATTATAAAGATAAAGACGACTAGTTGATGCAACACCAACAACTGTTTGATAAACATCAATGGCGGAGAATTCAATACCAGTTTCTTCAGATTCAAGTTGTTTTGGTGGAATAATGTGAGTGATATATCCGACATCATCTCTTGAAAATGCTTGCCTCTTAAATCCAGAAGCAACTAATGACTTTGCACCAAAGTTTGAGTTGGAGTTATTGATGGACTGATCTCCACCAGTTTCTGTGGAAAAGTGTTCGGCATATCCAATTGCAAATACAGAAACATTCTGAATGTATGCATCATTAATTGTTTTGATATGAAAATTTTTATATGATGGTTTAAAAATTGCTAAAGAGTCTGTATTAATATTTGTATTTTCTGGGGAAGTTGCATCTAGATATTCACCACTACTCAAATTATATTTTATAAATGCATTTTTATCTTTTTGAAGTCCTATGCCAGTAAACTGGGAAATAACCATCGACTTAAATCCTGCTGCCTTATCGCCATCAGCAAGAACACCACACATCCCATAAACAGAACGTAGAGAAATATTGAAGATGTATGGTGAAGCAGAACTCACAGTATCTACTTGAAGATTGAGTATTGCTGCAGTTACATCTGGAAGTGGATTTGTTGGTACAATAGAAACATTATATTGTATTTTTGTAGAACTTATTACATTAGAAACTACAAAAGAACCATTGTATCTAGAATCTCCAACATTATTAATTTCAAATGCAGTGTCAACATTCAATCCAGATAATGGAGTTACTAAATCAACAGTAATTGTCTTATTTGCGCCGAGTGTGGTTCCGTCTCCAGACTTAATGCTCGAAATTCCTACAGATCCTCCAGTTGGGCCTACAATACGATATTCATCAACAACTGGTTGAATATCAATTCCTGTGGTTGGATAATCTGGTTCAATTTCTCTTCCAGAAGAAGGACCATAGGCAAGTCCAACTTTTGCATAATACATTTCCAAATCTGTACGATCTGAAGTAAAAGTAACAAAGCTATCAGAAATATTGACAGGATTTACTCCATCCGCATATTCAAAACATGAAAGTTTATGGTGAGAAAAATTGGGAACAAAAATATTTGTTGTATAATCTTTATAGACATTTCCTGTTGGATTTCCATCGAAAATACTAAATTGCCATAAGTAACAAGATCCAGTCAATTTGAAAATAGAAGATCTTTCAATATTATCATTTTCAGGGTTTGGAACATATAGTGGACGAATTTTTGTTTTTCTTAAATCTAATCCAACAATAGAAGTGCCACGAGGAAGAATTACTCCACCACTAACACTATTCAGCTTATATAAAGCATTATCAAATGTTGTTAAATCAAAATTTGTTGCCAAACCCCAAGAAGAAAAATCACTTGATGTTATTCCATCTCTACGCAAATATTCATTAGCAGTTGTGGTAGGAATCCATCCTGGACGATTATCTACAACATGTTCTCCTGGATAAAGAAGAATCGTTGTTTTACCAAATCTATCATTATCCAAACCTTTTTGATAAGAAAATCTTGCCGCTTCAATCAGTGCCCTTTGAATTGTCTTAAAGGGACGAGTTAGAGAATTGCCCTGATTCTCAATACTATCTGTAGAGTCTAAATCATTTGGATTTACGTAGAGAATATTACCACGTACATTCTTGAGAAAATTATCTAATCTGGAGAGACCCATCTTATTAATACTTATAGTTTCCGTTATGGATTATTTATCATACAACAAAACCTCCCAAAAAGGAGGTTCTGAAGCACACGGAAGGAGTTTGATTGTATCGCTTTTTATATTATACACTACTTATCAGAATATGTCGCTACTTTTATAATCAATCCCGAAGCAAGTGCCGAAAAAAATAAAAGAAAAAAGTGAAAATAATCCACAATTAAAGTTCTTTTTACATTTCTATGTAGAAATACTAAGGTATTAAATCCATAGTTTATTCTGAAATGCTAATAAGATACTCCACAGTAGTGGCAACATCATTCATTGCATCACATAAATCTGGTCTCTGTCCAGATTCCATTTTAATTACCGGAATAGAATTATCAGTAAGAGTCCACCTCCACTGATTCATAGTTTCACAATACCAGAGATTAATTTTCATTTTTTGTTATTTTAAGTATTTAATCCTCCCAACTAGATTTAAAATTATTTAAATTAAATATTCTGGGATTGAAATATTATTTGCTGCCCAATCAACTAATTGCATAATCTCAGAATCATGCAAACATACTGCGTCTTCAATTATACCATAAGAAGGATATGTTGTTCGCATATTTTCCATATTTAATTCAACTTTTGAAAGTTCAATTTCATTGTGATTTAACCCCACACTTTTAACATTATAATTTTCATGCGAAAAATCTTCAACTTTTTCCAAGTCAAAAAATTCACAAACTTGATTTAAAGTATTTTTTTTATCTGCAAGAAATACATTAGTATTTACTGCAAGCACATTTTTGCTGTCCAATAACCAAAAAATTCTATTAGCCCAAAGAAAAACATGTTTTTTCCCAAAATTATCAAATTCGATATTTTTTAAATTTGGATGAATATTTTTTAAAAAATATTCATAATAAGAATCTATATAAAAATAATTATTTTTACTCAATCTCAAAAGTTTAAATAAATGATTTTTTAAATTTTGATAAAGAAATATTTTTTTATCTTCAATTTTAGGTGCAAAATGACAAAATGCACTCGGCAATTTTATTACACAATTTTCATATTTTTTTATTTCATCATAAAAATTTATATTTTCACCATGAATAATTTTATGACACCAAGAAGGTTCTGAATATGAAGCAGAAACTGTGCTAAGTAGAGATATCAATAATGTAGATCCGCAGTGAGATGTATGATAAATTTGCATTTTAATTATTTTTGAATATTTTTAGTAAATTGAGTAATACAATATCTTCCATTACCAGTTAAGAAAGATTTTTCTTCTAAAATTATTTTTTTTACACCATGTTGAACATACGTTGGGAATATTATCATTGAATTATTTTTACAATCAAACTCATAATTATATTCTGGAAAAAATAATTCACCCCCATTAAAAAATTTTGGTTCTTTATAGAAATAATTACATGCCATGTACTCAAATTTTATATCCCAATGCGAAGAATATTCATCACCATTTTCATAATAACGAACTTTGGTAATATCATAATTTCCATATGGAGCATTTTTACAATGTGCGGCTATTTGCGAAAATATATTTAAATATCCACCGTCAAATAATTTTCTACTAATAGTTAATATATTAGATAATTCTCTTTTATTATAATGCTCATCAAGAATCAATCCTTTTGACTTTGTGGCAGCAGTAGCCCCGAAATAATTTTTAGGCTCCAACAATTTATTGGGTTTAGTTAGAAAAGTTAATTCTTCCCAAATTAATTTCAATTCTTCTTCATTATACATATTTTCCACAATTAAATGTGGAAATGGTTCGGACAATTTTTGAATTATTTGTTTCATTTTATTGAAGTTATGTAATAAAATAAAGTTATCAACTTAAGTATTTAAGCCCCCGACTAGATTCGAACTAGCAACCTTCTCATTACAAGTGAGATGCACTACCATTGTGCTACAGAGGCAATACCCGTGAGTGGATTCGAACCACCGCTGGAAGGATTTTAAGTCCTCTGTCTCTTCCGCTGGACTACACGGGCACAAAAAACTCAAAAAAGATTGAGTTGATTATTAGACTCTACAATATAAGTAGGTGGATGAAAATTACAGT
>Ga0114960_10002048_pt1 | contig 15897 bp, 15 predicted proteins | sample C_130625_MF_Meta_FD_92637 | JGI IMG/M metagenome (GOLD analysis project Ga0114960, IMG submission 92637) | Freshwater microbial communities from Lake Croche, Canada to study carbon cycling - C_130625_MF_MetaG | ecosystem: Environmental > Aquatic > Freshwater > Lake | place: Lake Croche, Canada... | reverse complement strand
CCGAAGCTGCGGTGGCCCTTAAGCAAGGCGCAGGGCGCTTAATTCGCAGTGAAACCGATCAAGGTCTCTTGGTTGTTTGCGACCCACGCCTGACTGGCATGGCCTACGGACGGCGCCTGTTGGCCTGTCTGCCGCCAATGCGAAGACTTCACACAGAAGTTGAGTTTGAAGCGGCCTTGGGAAGGCTTACCAAAACTTCCACCACGCCGTAGATTTGCTGTTGGGTGGTGTGATGGGTTTGGGAAAGTTCGTCTCTAAAACGCGGAGAGAGTCTGCCCTTAATTCTTCCATTCCCAACGCGGCATAAGACATGGCCAAAATTTCCAGGGCCTCTTTGATAGCGGTAACGCCAGGGTAGTCGGTGATGGCTAATTGGGCGCGATTGACAGCTGCCACATAAGCGCCTTTGCGGTAATAAAAACGCGCGACGTGTACTTCATAAGAAGCCAAAGAATTGACGATGTAAGTCATTCGCTGGCGTGCATCTGCCGCGTACTTGGAGTCTGGAAAGCGTGAGATCAGTTCTTTGAATGATTCAAAAGAGTCCTTGGCAGCTTTTTGATCCCGCTCCGATAAATCTTGCTTTGTCAGGAATGAGAACAAGCCCAAGTTGTCGTTGAAATTGACCAAGCCTTTTAAGTACAGTGCGTAATCCACAGCGGGGCTGGCAGGATGGAGTTTCAGGAAACGGTCAAGCGTGGCCAAGGCTTGTATTTTTTCTGTGGCGCGATATTGTGCATAAGCTTTTTCGATTTGGGCCTGTTGTGCCAAAGGGGTGCCCGCAGCACGTCCCTCTAGTTTATCAAACAGCATGGCGGCACGATCCCAAGCACCTGCACCCATTTCGTCGCGTGCTTCGCTGTAAATTTTTTCTGGCGCCCAGGCTGCTGTAGGATCAGCTGGCGTGCTTGAGCATCCGGACAAGAGAGTGACGGCAAAACCGACAAGCGTTAGCGCAAGCACCGATAATCTGATGTTCAACATCTGGCAACCTTGGAAATAAACCAAATTGATTATATCGAGCCACTCAGAGCTAGACGACGTCGATGAGTTTCAAGAGGAAACTTCTCTAGATTCAGCCGTCACGCTGAAAGTCTCAGAGGTCCGTGAACTGCTTGTGCCGCCTGAGTTTCACGGCCAACGGCTGGATCGAATGCTGGTGGCGGGGGTTCCTGAGTTTTCAAGAAGTTATTTGCAGCAGTTGCTCGAAGATGGGGCTGTGAGCAGGGCAGGGTTGAAGCAGCTTAAATCTGCCTTCAAGGTCAAGGCGGGTGAGCTTTGGCACATTGAATTGCGTGCCACACCTCAATCGCAAGCTTTTAAGCCTGAATCCCTTGCCCTGAATGTGGTCTACGAAGACGCAGATCTCAGGGTGATCGATAAACCTGCCGGATTGGTCGTGCATCCTGCCCCGGGGAATTGGTCGGGTACCTTGATGAATGGCCTCTTAGGATTAGATCCATCCCTCATAGAGTTGCCTAGAGCTGGCATTGTTCATCGCCTTGACAAAGACACCAGTGGCTTGATGGTGGTCGCCAGAACGCGCGCTGCCATGGATGCCTTGGTCAAAAAAATGGCAGCACGGGAAATCAAGCGCCAATATATAGCCATGAGTGATAAGCCTTGGACAGGTAAAAAGCAAAAGACGGTTGATTGGCCCATTGGCCGAGATGCTGCTAATCGCTTACGTATGGCCGTTGTTGACTTGACCAGGAATTCTGGAAAAACAGCAAAAACCCACTTTCATGTGATGTCACAAAGTGAGCTGGGCACCCTTGTACGTTGCATTTTAGAGACGGGGCGAACGCATCAAATCCGAGTTCACATGGCTGCCCTCAAATTGCCCTTGGTGGGCGGTACGGTGTATGGGGGCTCCGCACACCCCCTGATGCCAAGGCAGGCCTTGCACGCAGACCTCTTGTCATTTGAGCACCCTATTTCCGGTCAGTCCATGGCATTTCAGTCGCCACTGCCAGCAGATATTCAGAGTTTGCGCCAAGCTTGGTCCCTCAGTTACAATGAAATAACCTGAATCTCAGGCTTGGCCAGTCGAAAGATTAGCCTAATTCCCCTTGATGGGGTGCGCAGGTGGGTTCCATTCCCCCCCACTTGATGTTTTAAGTCGGAGCGTGCACCTTGATTCGCGCCTCAGGCGCTTTTATCCCGGAAGATTGACACCATGAACACGGCGCAAGCCAAGCGTGTCCTTGAAGCAGCGTTACTGTGTGCAACTCAGCCCGTCACTGTCCGTGACATGCGTTTGTTGTTCGATGATGCTCTAGGCGCTGACACACTTAAAGTACTCTTAGAAGAGTTGCAATTAGATTGGGCCGAGCGCGGCCTGGAGTTGGTCTCTGTTGCCTTTGGTTGGCGGTTTCAAAGCCGTCCTGAACTGCGGATTTATTTGGACAAACTGAACCCAGAAAAGCCCCCAAAGTACACCCGTGCGGTCATGGAAACTTTGGCCATCATTGCCTATCGCCAACCGGTGACTCGCGGCGATATGGAAGATATTCGAGGTGTCACCATAAATACGCAAATCATCAAGCAATTGGAAGACAGGGGTTGGGTTGAGGTCATTGGGCACCGCGAGTCAGTCGGTCGACCCGGTTTGTATGCCACCACACGCCACTTCCTCGATGATTTGGGTTTGTCTTCTTTGGACCAACTGCCTTTGCTAAGCAGTGTTGAAGGCCAGGCAGCCGTGTTGGCCAGCTTGAATCCCCCTGAAGAGGACGCCACGCAAGCATCACTCTCTTTAGAAGATGCCATCGAAGTCGCAGAAACGGTAACGGCAGAATCTTTAGAAAAAGAAGAGCCGCCAAGCATTGCACAAGAAATTCCTGACTCGGCGGAAGGCCAGCACCATGATTGAGTCACCCGAGACGCCGTCTCAAGATCCTTTGCGGCCTATTGCCATTGAGGACGTCGTTTCTGGAGAGTTTGACCAAGAAGCTGAAGGCACCATTTCGCCACTTTTGACCAAGCGAGTTTTGCCGCCTCAGGCGGAGTCGCCCAAGCTGCACAAAGTATTGGCGCAGGCGGGTTTAGGCTCGCGTTTGGAAATGGAACAACTCATTCTGGAAGGGCGTATCTCGGTTAACAATGAGCCAGCCCACATTGGTCAACGAATTCAGTTCGGCGATCAAGTGAAGGTCAATGGACGCCCCCTCAGAATTCGAATTGATCCACCGCCACCTCGCGTCATTGCGTATCACAAGCCAGCCGGTGAAATTGTGAGTCACGACGATCCGAAAAACAGGCCAACTGTGTTTCGCAAATTACCCCGTTTGCAACATGGCAAATGGCAGTCTGTCGGCCGCTTAGATCTGAACACAGAAGGCTTGTTGCTGTTTACCAGTTCAGGCGAATTGGCCAATCGATTGATGCATCCCCGCTTTGGGCTTGAACGTGAATACGCGGTTCGTGTTTTGGGCGCCCTGAGCAATGAAGAAAAGCAAAAGTTATTAGATGGTGTCATGCTCGACGATGGCATGGCTCAATTTGGATCGATTGAAAATGGCGGTGGAGAAGGTTCAAACTGCTGGTACCGAGTGACCATCTCTGAAGGGCGCAATCGCGAAGTCCGGCGCATGCTGGAAGCGGTTGGACATGCTGTCAGCCGACTCATTCGCATTCGCTACGGCGCCATGGTTTTGCCACATGGTTTGCGCCGAAGTACCTACATGGAATTGGACGAGGCAGACATCCGAGCACTTACACATGCGGCCAACAAAGCGGAAGCTTCGCAAAACCCCGATGAGCCAGGCGCTGTTGGAGAAAAGCGATTTCAAGATCCGCGAAATCAAAATCCCCGCAACCCCAGAAACAGGGCTTTTGGTGCCAAAAAAACAGGGCCAGGCCCATCTCGGCAGCGAAGCGACAAATCGGCCAGCAGCCAGCCCGACCCTATGAAAACCTCTGTGGGCTACATTGGGGCTGATAGCTTCAGTCGACAGCGCAAAGGGCAAGGCCCTGGTGGCAAATCCGGTGGTCCGCGCCGAAATGGCGGCAGAAGTCGCTAAATTGGCTTAAGCCGTTCAAAGCTTTCAAGGGCTTGCAATTCCTTTGGCACCATGGGGAAACCCTTAGCTCGGGTTAGAATGACAGACTTTTTTAATAACAATACTGAGGACTTTTCCATGGCTATCGAACGCACTCTCTCCATCATCAAACCTGACGCGGTTGCTAAAAACGTCATCGGTCAAATTTACGCTCGTTTTGAAGCTGCTGGCCTGAAAGTTGTTGCAGCCAAGTTGGCGCACCTCTCACGTGGCGAAGCAGAAGCTTTTTACGCTGTTCACAAAGAGCGCCCCTTCTTCAAAGACCTGGTTGAGTTCATGATTTCTGGCCCTGTCATGATTCAAGCCCTTGAGGGCGAAGGCGCTATTTTGAAAAATCGCGACTTGATGGGCGCAACCGATCCTAAGAAAGCAGCACCTGGCACCATTCGCGCTGACTTCGCGGAAAGCATTGATGCCAACGCTGTTCACGGTTCTGACGCTGCAGAAACAGCAGCTGTTGAAATCAGCTTCTTTTTCCCAGGCATGAACGTCTATTCACGTTAATCCCTGCTAACGAGCTTTTGCAATTAGCTCGCGGACAAGAACTTTACTTTTTCTGCCATGACGGCCAACCTTCTTGATTTCGACCTTGAAGGCTTGGCCGTTTTTTGTGAGGGTTTAGGCGAAAAACGTTTTCGCGCCACTCAGCTTTTCCGCTGGATTCATCAGCGTGGCATGTCTAATTTTGATGACATGTCAGACCTTGCCAAATCAATGCGCGAGAAACTAAAGCTTCATGCCCATGTTGCGGCATTGCCTATCCTGTCTCAACAATTCTCCAAAGACGGCACCATCAAATGGTTGTTCGATGTGGGCGCAGGCGATGCTGTAGAAGCCGTCTTTATTCCTGAAGACGATCGCGGTACTCTGTGCGTTTCCTCTCAAGCGGGTTGTGCTGTGGGCTGTCGCTTTTGTTCGACAGGGCATCAAGGATTTAGTCGCAACTTAAGTACGGCCGAGATTTTGGCCCAGCTGTGGTTTGCCGAGCATTTTTTACGCCAGCATTTGAACCAAACAGACCGCGTGATTTCCAACGTGGTCATGATGGGCATGGGCGAGCCACTGCAAAATTACAGCACTTTGGTCCCTGCCTTGAAAGCCATGCTCGACGATCACGGCTATGGCTTGTCGCGCCGCCGAGTCACGGTCTCTACCTCAGGTGTGGTGCCCATGATGACCCGCTTATCGGCCGATTGCCCAGTCGCATTGGCGGTCTCCTTGCATGCACCCAATGACGCATTGCGCGACAGTTTGGTGCCTTTGAATCGCAAGTACCCTTTAGATGAATTACTGTCTGAGTGCATTCGCTATTTAGAGAAAGCACCGCGCGATTTCATTACCTTTGAATATTGCATGCTCCAAGGGGTAAATGACCAAGTGACGCATGCCAAAGAGTTGGTCCAACTCATTCGGCGCCATGCCAACCAGGGCCTTCGTTGTAAATTCAACCTCATCCCTTTCAACCCATTCAAAGAGTCGGGTCTATTAAGATCCGACGATACAACGGTTCAACAATTTGCAGCGGTACTTTTAGACGCTGGGTTTGTGACCACTGTTCGTAAAACTCGGGGTGATGACATTGATGCGGCCTGCGGACAATTGGCCGGTGACGTGAAAGACCGCACGGGTGTTGCCGATCGAATTGCCCAACAGCGTGCTGTTCCCATTCAGTGGCACCCTTCGACTTCAGTCATCAACACACCTCAAGTCTGATGTCTCGAATCGCAGCACTTGCCCTTTACTTACGGGCAAGAAGCTTGTTTGCCTTACTTTTTGTTGCATTGACCCTGCATTTGTCGCCAGCAAGGGCGTGGTATCCCAAGGCCACAGAAACGCCGAGTTTGCTAACGCGTACGCAAGCAAGAACGGCCTTGGCTTCTGCCTATTTTCAAGCTGGAATGACGGTGTTTGCGCTTGAAGAAGCCAATCAAGCATTGATTTTGATGCCACAACATGCGCCTGCATTGGTTCTTAAAGCACTTGTTTTTCAGAGCCAAAACAAGGCGGAAATAGCCCAAAAATACTTTCAACAGGCCATGGATTTGGCCCCAGAAGACCCTGAAGTGACCTATCAAATGGCGATTTTTGAATGCCAAAATAAACATTTTGAAGCGTCATTTGAAAAATTTAAGCGTGCTTCGGATCTTGCCATCGGCCCTGACCAAGCTAAGACGCTCTGGATTTGGGGGCAATGTCTGAGGCTAAATAAGCAATTTGAGGCCGCCAATGCAAGGATGTCGGATGCCTTTGCGCAACAACCTGGCGTGATTTCTGACGTGCTTGAACTGGTTGACCTCAAAATTCAGCTCGGAAAGATCATAGAAGCTGAGAAAATTCTTGAAAATTTGAATGATTCTCCCTCTGTCAGTGCACAATCGGTGTGGCTCGCTTTGCAACTTGCAGAGCGTCAGAATCAAGCAGTTAAAAAGAAGCATTGGGGCAAGATGTTAGGACTTCATTTTTCAAATTCAGCGCAATGGCGCGCTTATCAGGATGGCGCCCCTCATGACTGAAATCATCGCTGAGGCTTCGCTGCACCAATCACCTGGCGCCATCATGCGGTCTGCACGTGAAAAAGCCGGGGTGCATTTGGCGGTGCTGTCTGTGAACCTGAAAGTCAGTATCAAACAACTAGAAGCGCTCGAGGCGGATCGCTTTGAGCACTTGCCCGAGCCAGTTTTTGCCCGCGCATTGGCGGCCAAAGTTTGTCGATTCTTGAAAATCGATTCCGAACCCGTTTTGGCACTCATGCCCCAAATGACCAATGGTTTAAAACCCTTGCAGCTCATTGAATCAGACACCGGAGCTTCATTCAAAATGCACCGAATGGATCTACCCAGTGGCACCCATCATCCAGGACGTAAACTCTGGATCCTGTTAGCGGCCATTTGCTTTTTGATCTGGCTTTACTCCGCCGATTGGCAACTCAATATTTTTCGTGCGAATGCAAAACCTGAGGTGTCAGAAGTGGTTCCCACCATGCCCCCAGTTCAAGAACAGGTGGCCCCTGATTCAACTCAAGCGGATCTTCCGAAGGCCATGGTGTTTGACAGTTCAACACCGGCACCAGACGCCAATCGTCGAAATACACCCACTGACTCAAATCCTCCTACGTTAGAGGTCAAAAAATGATGAAACCTATTGTCATTCCCAAGACTATTTTCGAGGCTATTCCTGCAGCCATTCCTCTCCCTAGACGCAGCCTTCAAGCGCAAGTGGTTTGGGGCCAACGCATTGTGACAGTGGGTGGTCAGGCACCCGTTCGTGTTCAATCTATGACCAACACCGATACCGTTGATGTCATTGGCACGGCCATTCAAGTCAAAGAATTGGCCTTGGCGGGCTCAGAATTGGTAAGAATCACTGTCAACACGCCAGAGGCGGCAGAGGCTGTTCCCCACATCCGTGATCAGCTCGACAAAATGGGCATTGATGTGCCCCTGATTGGTGACTTCCATTACAACGGCCATCGCTTGTTAAGCGATCATCCAGCTTGTGCTGAAGCGCTTTCCAAATACCGAATCAATCCCGGCAATGTTGGAAAAGGTGACAAGCACGATCTTCAATTTGGTCAAATGATTGAAGCTGCCATGCGTTGGAACAAACCTGTTCGAATTGGTGTCAACTGGGGTAGCCTAGACCAAGAGTTGCTGGCCGATTTGATGGACCAAAACAGTCAAAGAAAAATACCTTGGGAATCTCGACAAGTGATGTACGAGGCGCTCATTACGTCGGCCATCACTTCTGCAGACAAGGCGCACGAGATGGGCATGGCTCGCGCTCAAATCATGCTTTCGTGCAAGGTATCGGGCGTCCAAGATTTGATCGCCGTCTACCGAGAGCTGGGCAGACGCACAGACTACCCTTTGCATTTGGGGCTCACAGAAGCAGGCATGGGAACCAAGGGCACTGTTGGCTCCAGCACAGCTTTGGCCATCTTGCTTCAAGAGGGTATCGGTGACACCATTCGTGTCTCACTCACGCCACAGCCCGGCGAGGCACGCACTCAAGAAGTGGTCATTGCTTCTGAAATTTTGCAGTCTTTGGGCTTGAGAATTTTTGTCCCTAGCGTCACGGCATGTCCAGGTTGTGGCCGCACGACCAGCAGCACATTCCAAGAGCTGGCCAAACAAATTGATGATTTCTTGCGTGCACAAATGCCTGTTTGGCGCAGCCGTTATCCAGGCGTCGAGCATTTGAAGTTGGCCGTCATGGGCTGCATCGTCAATGGTCCTGGTGAAAGCAAACACGCCGACATCGGTATCAGTTTGCCTGGAACTGGCGAAGCCCCCGCTGCGCCGGTCTTCATCGATGGTGAGAAAAAACTCACCTTGCGTGGCGACAACATTGCCAAAGAATTTCAAACCCTTGTCGAGCAATACATCGACAACCGATTTGGCGGCACCTCAAAAGCGGCCAATTGATTTTTTATGTCTGACATCCAATCCAAAGAAGTTTCTGCCAAAGTGAGCGCGTTTAAAAAACTCACAGCCGTTAAAGGCATGAACGATATCTTGCCAGGTGAGTCCGCCAAGTGGGAATGGCTTGAAGGCATTGTGAGAACTTTGATGGCCCAGTATGCCTATCGAAACATTCGAACACCCATTGTCGAACCTACAGCACTTTTTGTTCGTGGCCTAGGTGAAGTAACCGACATTGTTGAGAAGGAAATGTATTCCTTCGAAGATCGCTTAAACGGTGAAGCTCTTACATTGCGACCTGAAAGCACCGCCGGCGTTGTGCGAGCAGTGGTTGAGCACAACATGCTTTACGAGGGCGGGAAGCGCTTGTATTACATGGGCCCCATGTTCAGGCACGAACGCCCTCAGCGTGGTCGCTACCGACAGTTTCACCAAATCGGCGCTGAGGTCTTGGGTTTTCAGGGTCCAGAAATTGATGCAGAAGTTATTTTGTTGGCCCATGATTTATGGCAAGCCATTGGTCTGAAAGATGTACGCCTTGAGCTTAATAGTTTGGGGCAACCACCCGAGAGATTGTCACACCGAGCCGCGTTGATCAGGTACTTTGAAAAACATCAAGCTGTTTTAGACGAAGATGCCAAACGTCGTCTTCACACCAATCCACTGCGAATTTTAGATACCAAGAATCCGGCCATGAAAGAAGTAGTTGAGTCAGCCCCTCAACTTCTTGACTTCTTGGGAGAAGCCTCGCTCGCCCACTTCAACACTTTGCGTCAAATTCTTGAAGCCAACGGTGTGAAGTATTCATTAAACCCTCGCTTGGTGCGTGGTATGGACTATTACAACCTCACAGTGTTTGAATTCATCACAGATCAATTGGGATCTCAAGGCACAGTGTGTGGGGGTGGTCGCTACGACTATCTGATCGAGCAAGTGGGTGGCAAGCCCGCGCCTGCTGTGGGTTGGGCCTTAGGAATTGAGCGTGTATTGGCCTTGCTTGAAGAGCAGGGTGCGCCATTGCCCGAAGTCACGCCAGATGCCTACGCCATCGTGCCCGATGCAAGCCACATGCCCTTGGTATTGAAGCATCTCAGGCAGATCAGAGCCCTGGGAGTCAATGTTCAAATGCATGCAGGCTCAGGGGAGGGCGTTGGCAGCATGAAAAGCCAATTTAAAAAGGCCGACAACAGCGGTGCAGCTTATGCCCTCATCTTTGGGTCAGATGAGCTTGCTCAAAATACAGTTTCAGTCAAGTCATTGCGAGATGGCGGCGGGGCTCAAAGGACAGAATCTCTTGAAAAGTTGGATGCTTGGGCGCACAGCCTACAATCCGTCTCTTAAATAAAAGTTGAATATGGCATCACATCTCGATCTAGAAGAACAAGAACAACTTGATGAACTCAAGCACTTTTGGAAAAAGTACGGCAATGCCATCACCTGGCTTTTGATTGCCGTAATGGGCTCATACGCTGGCTGGAATGGTTATCAATACTGGCAACGTCAACAGTCTGGCAAGGCTTCGGCACTCTTTGATGAGCTGGAAAAGTCTGCTATTGCTGGAGACACTGTCAAGCTTGAGCGCGCGTGGAGCGACATGAAGGAGCGTTTCCCCAGCACCACATTTGCAGCTCAATCTGCCTTGCTGGCGGCCAAATCCTTTCAAATGACCGACAAACCTGATGCTGCAAAAGCCGCGCTCCAATGGGCCAGTGAAAGTGCATCGGACCAAGGAAATGCCCAATTGGCCCGTCTTCGCTTGGCCAACTTACAAGCGCAGCAAAAATCTTTTGATGAGGCTTTGAAAACTTTGTCTAAGCCCTTTGATCCCGCTTTTGCAGGACTGGCTTCAGATGTTCAAGGCGATATTCATGCAGCCCAAAACAAGCCGCAAGAAGCCATCAAAGCCTATGCCGATGCATGGCGTCAGTTGGAAGAAAATTCTGAATACCGACGTTTGGTTGCAGCCAAGTTAAACGCTCTGGGCGTTGATCCTGCAGCTGCGAAAGGTGTTTCGCAATGAGATTTCAGTTCTTCTCTGCTGGGGCGAGGTTGAGGCCCATGGCTTGGTTGTGTTATGCAACTGTTGGCACTTTGCTGATGGAATTGGTTGCTTGTTCAAGCACCCCCGATAAACCAACACCGACAGCATTGACCGACTTCAAATCTCAATTGAGCATCAGCAAAGCATGGTCAGTTCAGCTGGGGGCTATCAGTGCGAATTCAAGTTCGCCCTTAAGCTACAACTTGACTGAAGGTCGTTTGGCCTTGGTCACTGGCAATGGTCTCATCAGTTTGATAGACACTGAAACAGGCGCCGAGTCCTGGCGTCTTGCTTTAGACACGCCTATTGCCGCAGGCATTGGGGGCGATGGCGAGCGCTTTGCTGTCATTTCAAAAGCCAACGAATTGATTGCCCTTTCAAATGCCAAAGTTATCTGGCGGTTCAAGTTGCCAGCTTCTTCATTCACATCGCCTATGGTTGCTGGTGGACGTGTCTTTGTTTTAACGGCCGATCGAACTGTCATGGCTTTTGATGGTGCTTCAGGTCAAAGATTGTGGAGCCAACAACGCGCTGGCGACCCCCTGGTTCTGAAGCAAGCCGGTATTCTCACGTCCTTCCAAGACAAACTTTTGGTTGGTCTTTCTGGTCGCCTCGTAGCCATAAATCCTGCCAATGGCGTTGCCATGTGGGAGACCACCATTGGCTCATCGCGTGGCACCAACGAAGTCGAGCGATTGGTTGACTTGGTGGCGGGTGTTTCAAGGGTCAACAATGTCATTTGTGCAAGAGCATTTCAAACCTCTGTCACCTGCGTGGATGCCCTCAAAGGCAGCAATTTGTGGACGCGTGCAACACAAGGACATGTCGGCTTAAGCGGCTCAGAGACGCTGCTTCTCGGCACTGAATCTGACGGTAAATTGTTGGCATGGCAACGCACCAGCGGCCAAGTCGCTTGGCAATCTGAAGCTCTCCGTTTTAGAGGGCTCACTGCGCCCTATTGGGCGGCAGGACAGTTGGTTGTCGGTGACGATTTGGGCTGGGCTCACTGGATCGATGCAAGCAATGGGCAAACCATTGGCCGCATTCAAGTTGATGCGTCTGGCATTGCAATGACACCTGTGCGTGTTGGGAAAAATTGGGTGATCGTGACGAAGAGTGGCTTGATACAAGCCCTTCGTGCCGAATAACACCCAACTGAAAGATTGATTTGAAACCCGTACTGGCCTTGGTCGGACGCCCCAATGTGGGCAAGTCCACTTTATTCAATCGACTCACCAAAAGCCGCGACGCCATCGTCGCTGACTTTGCGGGCCTCACACGCGATCGCCACTACGGCCAAGGACGTCAGGGGCGTTATGAATACATCGTGATTGACACGGGCGGCTTTGAGCCTGATGCCCATGATGGCATCTACAAAGAAATGGCCAAACAAACTCAGCAGGCCGTTGCCGAAGCCGATGTGGTTGTTTTTGTGGTGGATGCCCGTGCTGGCGTTTCTGCACAAGATCATGACATCGCAAAGTATTTAAGGCGAATCGGCAAACCTTGCTTGTTGGTTGCCAACAAAGCCGAGGGCATGCGTGAGGGCGTTCAAATCAGCGAGTTTTATGAATTGGGTTTGGGCGAAGTGATTCCTGTCTCTGCCGCCCATGGCCAAGGCGTGCGAAGCCTGGTTGAGTTTGCATTAGACCCCCTGTTGCTGCCTGAAGAAGATGCTGAAGCTGAACCCGCTCTGAGCGTGGTCAAACTGGCGGTGGCAGGGCGCCCCAATGTGGGCAAGTCAACCCTCATCAATACTTGGTTGGGCGAAGAACGCTTGGTCGCCTTTGACATGCCAGGTACCACCCGCGATGCCATTACGGTGCCCTTTGAGCGAGACGGTCAAAAGTTCGAGCTCATTGATACGGCCGGTTTGCGCCGCAAAGGCAAGGTTTTTGAAGCCATCGAAAAATTCTCTGTGGTTAAAACCTTGCAAGCCATCGAATCTGCCAATGTCGTTTTATTGCTGTTGGATGCAACACAGGGTGTGACCGATCAAGATGCCCACATTGCAGGCTTTATTTTGGACAGTGGACGTGCTGTGGTCTTGGCTGTCAACAAATGGGATGCGGTCGATGCATACCAACGTGAATTGGTGAACCGATCGATTGAAAATCGACTGCCATTTTTGAAGTTTGCCAACTTGCACACCATATCAGCCAAAAAACGACAAGGGCTGGGGCCTGTTTGGAAATCCATCACACAAGCCCACAAATCGGCCATGGTCAAAATGACAACGCCTGTCTTAACACGTTTGTTGCTTGAGTCTGTTCAATTTCAAAGTCCCCAGCGAGGCGGTATGTTCCGTCCCAAATTGCGGTATGCCCATCAAGGTGGCATGAACCCGCCGGTCATTGTGATTCATGGCAATTCTTTGGAACATGTCACTGAAACCTACAAACGCTATTTGGAGGGTCGTTTCCGAAAAGCCTTTGATTTGTCTGGAACGCCCCTGCGCATTGAAATGAAAACTTCTCAAAACCCCTTCGCTGACAAAGATGCAGGGTAATTTGTAAGGTTTTTAAAAAGGACTTGCGCAAAATGCTTCTTTTGATGTGTTAAGGTGAAACCCTTAATTCAATTCAAAACACGGAGAATATCGTGAACAACAAAGGGCAACTTTTGCAAGATCCCTTCCTCAACGCATTGCGTCGTGAGCATGTGCCAGTGTCCATTTACTTGGTCAACGGTATCAAACTGCAAGGCCAAATTGAGTCATTCGACCAATATGTGGTCTTGCTTCGCAACACGGTCACTCAAATGGTTTATAAACACGCCATTTCCACAATTGTCCCCGGCCGTGCAGTCAACCTTTCTGGTTCAGACGAAGCCGTCGACGATTCGACGACTTAACGCTTTCTTTTGAACAGCGAATTGGTTGATACAACGCCAGCCTTGTTGGTGGGTGTTGATTTTGGCTTGCCTCATTTTGACGCTGAGTTAGATGAACTCAGTCAGTTGGCCTTAACGGCTGGCATGAAGCCCGTGGCCAAAATGACATGTAAGCGCAAGGCCCCCGATGCAGCCTTGTTTGTTGGCTCGGGTAAAGCCGATGAAATCAAATTCATGGCAGAACAAATGGGCGCCAAAGAGGTGCTCTTTGACCAGTCTTTGAGCCCTGCTCAGCAGCGCAACCTTGAACGCCATTTGGGGCTACCCGTCAACGACCGCACTTTGCTGATTCTTGAAATTTTCGGACAACGTGCTCGAAGTCACGATGGCAAATTGCAAGTTGAGTTGGCCCGCCTCCAATATCTAAGTACCCGTTTGGTTCGCAGGTGGTCTCACCTAGAACGTCAGCGTGGTGGCATTGGCACCCGAGGCGGCCCAGGCGAAACGCAAATCGAACTTGACCGACGCATGATCAGTGACGCCATCAAGCGCACCAAGGATCGTTTGCTCAAAGTTAAAAAACAACGCTCCACTCAAAGAAGGCAGCGCGACCGTCGCAACTCGTTCAATGTGTCTTTGGTGGGCTATACCAATGCTGGCAAATCTACCTTGTTCAACAGCTTGGTCAAAGCGCGCGCCTATGCGGCCGACCAATTATTTGCCACGCTAGACACCACGACTCGCCAACTGTACTTGGGAGAGGCTGGCCGCAGTGCTTCAGTCTCCGATACGGTGGGCTTTATTCGAGACTTGCCGCATGGCTTGATCGATGCGTTTCAGGCCACCTTGCAGGAGGCTACGGACGCAGACTTGTTGCTGCATGTGGTGGATGCCTCCAATCCAAACTATCCGGAGCAAATGAACGAGGTCAAACGGGTTCTTCGGGAAATAGGAGCAGAAGATGTGCCGCAATGGCTCATTTTCAACAAAATAGACAATATTCCTCAAGAGCGGCAACCGCTTGAGATGTTCGACCTTTACGAGGTCGAAGGGACCCCTTTGAATAGGATATTTGTCAGTGCGCAATCGGGTCAAGGCGTACCGATGTTGCGTCAAATGCTTGCAGAAGAAGTGCTTCTGAGTGTCTCAATCCCCGAACCCGATTCTGACCCGCGCTTTGACCTTCATAATTTCGGGGAAAATGAAGATGATTTTTCATAATTGTCCCTCTGATTGTGCACAATGAGAGCAGTCATATAAAAACGTAGAAAAGCGAATGAACTTCAAACACCGTGCATTTAGCTGGTCAGTCTTGCCACAGCGCCTTCGTGGCATGTTCAATTTGAACGATCCACGCTGGGGCCGAGGCGATGACAAACCCGCTTCTGAAGGTCAAGACGGCTCCAAAGCCCCTGGCAATACGCCGGGTGCCAATGGCTCACAACAACCACCTTCAAACCCTCAGCCTTCAAATTCAGGCAACCCATTCAATCGACCGGGTCAATCTTCGGGGCCGCCCGACTTAGATGAATTGTGGCGTGACCTCAATCGCAAGCTCGCTCAATTCTTGGGCGGTAAAAATGGGGGTCCTCCCAACAAAGGTCAGCCCAGTGGCTCTCCCTTCAATGGTTTGCCTCCTGTGTTCCGCAATTTAGGCATTGGTGTCATTTTGGGCGCATTGCTGCTGATCTGGCTGGGTACAGGTTTCTTCATTGTCCAAGAGGGTCAGCAAGCCGTGATCACTCAATTTGGCAAATACAAGTCGACTGTGGGTGCTGGTTTCAATTGGCGCTTTCCTTACCCAGTTCAAAAACACGAATCGGTATTTGTCACGCAAATTCGATCGGTTGACATTGGCCGCGACAACGTCATCAAGGCCACCGGTCTTCGCGAGTCAGCCATGCTCACAGAAGATGAAAACATTGTCGAAATCAAATTTGCCGTCCAATACCGTTTAAACGATGCTCGGGCCTATTTGTTTGAAAGTAAAAACCCCACAGAGGCCGTCGTACAAGCGGCTGAAACAGCTGTACGTGAGGTGGTGGGCAAGATGAAAATGGATTCTGCTTTGGCAGAAGAACGTGATCAGATCGCGCCACGAGTTCGTGCCCTGATGCAAAACATTTTGGACCGATACAAGGTGGGCATTGAAGTGGTGGGCATCAACTTGCAGCAGGGTGGTGTTCGGCCGCCCGAACAAGTTCAGGCTGCGTTTGATGATGTGCTCAAGGCGGGCCAAGAACGCGAGCGGGCCAAAAATGAAGCGCAAGCTTATGCCAACGATGTTGTGCCTCGCGCAGTGGGTGCTGCATCTCGATTGAAGGAAGAGTCTCAAGCTTATCGCGAGCGCATTGTGGCGCAAGCAGAGGGTGACGCTCAACGCTTCAAGGCCATCTTGCCTGAGTATCAAAATGCGCCTCAAGTCACGCGTGATCGGATGTATTTAGATGCCATGCAGCAAATTTACTCCAACGTGACCAAGGTGGTGATCGACAGCAAACAAGGTTCCAACCTGATGTATTTGCCCCTTGACAAATTG
>Ga0114960_10002047_pt1 | contig 15902 bp, 19 predicted proteins | sample C_130625_MF_Meta_FD_92637 | JGI IMG/M metagenome (GOLD analysis project Ga0114960, IMG submission 92637) | Freshwater microbial communities from Lake Croche, Canada to study carbon cycling - C_130625_MF_MetaG | ecosystem: Environmental > Aquatic > Freshwater > Lake | place: Lake Croche, Canada... | reverse complement strand
TATTCCGATAAGAATGTAAAAATATGCGCGTCACATGCAGGTTTAACATTAGGAGAGGATGGTGCAACACACCAAATTTTAGAAGACATTGGCTTAATGAAAATGTTGCCAGGTATGACCGTGATTGTGCCTTGTGATTACAACCAAACGAAAGCGGCAACAAAGGCAATAGCAAGCTTCCATGGACCAGTGTATTTACGTTTTGGTCGTCCAAAATGGCCCAACTTCACTAAGGAAGACGGATCTGATTTTGTCATTGGTAAAGCACAAATTTTAGCAGAAGGAACTGATGTAACCATTATTGCTTGTGGTCACTTGGTTTGGAAAGCTATTGAAGCTGCAAAACAATTAGAAGAGCAAGGGGTTAGCGTAGAGGTAATTAATTTACATACGATTAAACCATTGGATGAAGCTGCAATTATTAAGAGCTTACAAAAAACTGGTTGTGTTGTAACAGCCGAAGAGCATAATATTATTGGTGGAATGGGTGATGTTGTTGCACAAGTGGCTGCTAAAAATTATCCAGTACCTCAAGAATTTATTGGAACCAAAGATACATTTGGGGAAAGTGGAACGCCAAGTCAATTATTAACCAAATATGGTTTAGATGCGGTGAACATTGTAGAAGCTGCTAAAAAAGTAATGAGTAGAAAAAAGTAATTTCACAACCTATTAAAATAAAAAAAAGAGGCTCAATATTGAGCCTCTTTTTTTTATAAAATCATTGGTACGAAGGTTATGGAGCTAAACGAACTTTCGTCCAACTATGGTCTTGGTTCAATGTATATTTTAAACGATCGTGTAAACGTGAGCTTCTACCCTGCCAAAATTCTATAGTAGTGGGTTGTATCATATAACCACCCCAATGTGGTGGTAAAGGCACATTGCCCTCTTTGTATTTTGCTAAGTTCTCATTCATAAGGTTTTCCAAATAGGCTCTATCAGGAATCACTTGACTCTGTGGGGAGGTCCATGCGCCAACCTGGCTGCCTAATGGACGTGAATGAAAATACTTTTCACTTTCTTCAGTACTTACTTTTTTTATAGAACCATTAATACGCACTTGACGCTCCAATTCTTTCCAGAAAAAATTCATTGATACAATAGGATTGGCTGCAATTTCTTTTCCTTTATTACTTTCATAATTAGTGAAAAAAACAAAACCTTCAGGAGTGAACCCTTTTAAAAGTACAACTCTACCTGTTGGTCCACCATCTAAACCAATCGTAGATAAAACAAAGGCATTCACTTCATCAATATTGCTTTGAATGGCCTCCTTCCACCAATGTTCAAATTGATCCATTGGATTTTGAGCGGTAGACACTTCATCTAAGGAAGCCAATTGATAGTCTTTACGAATACCTGCGATATCTTGATTCATTGTAAAATTTATTGTTTTGTATAATAAATTATAGTAACCACACTTAATAACAACAACAGGCCTACTAGTTGATGCAATTGTGCCATCCATTCAAAATTTGCCCATACACCTGGTACAATGTTTACACTTGACAATACAGCGAATACGCCTAAAGCAACTTGGAACAAAACCAATGTTATCGGCATACGACGTAGAATATGCCAAAAAAAAGTCCCTTTTATGGTAAACATTTTCATCGTCCAAACGCCAATGCATAAAACTAATAAATAAGCCAACCCTCGATGCACAAAATGAATCCAAATTTTATTATTCACTGCATTTAACAAAAAACGGTCACTATTCAGTAATGCATTGGGTATCCATTGGCCGTTAATAGTGGGCCAGGTACTTGCTACATTGGCTGCTTTATGTCCTGCCATTAAAGCACCGTAAATGAGTTGAATACATAAAATAAATACAATTATCCATGCCCCTATATGAATCCATTCGATATTTTTTATACTATTTTGATCTTGTTTGTCAACTTGCCTATTTTGGTGTTGTAAAAGAGGGGTAATTTTTAAAGAAAGTGCAAACCAATAAGTGTATGAAAGTAAACCAAGTGCAAAAATAAAATGCAGTGCTAAGCGGGTAGGCTTTACATAAACTGCATCTCCCTCCAACCCACTTGCTACCATAATCCAACCAATGGCTCCTTGCATTGCTCCTAATAAAAATAAGATGAGCAAGGGTTGAATCATTTTTCTTTGAAAATATTTTTTAACCAAAAAATAAACAAACCCAATGGCAAATACCACACCGATACTACGTGCCCATAAACGATGAAACCATTCCCAAAAAAATATAAATTTAAAATTGGCTAAAGTAAAATCAAAATTCAATAATTTGAATTGAGGCGTGGTTTTATATTTAGTAAACAACACTTGCCATGATGCCTCACTCATAGGTGGCAATGCACCTGTGACCACATCCCACTCGGTAATGGAAAGCCCGCTTCCTGTCAAACGGGTAATTCCTCCAAGCACAATTTGAAAAATGGTCATTGCCACACCTAATAACAACCAATTGGCAACAGCTTTGGATTTATAATCTTGTGTTTGCATTTTTTAATTTCTAGTTATTGAAGCCTATAAACAGAAGCACAAAGTTACTAAGTAAATAGATTGAGAATTTACTAGTTGTGAAAAAGTGAAACTTGGATTTTGGTTTGTGGGAAAGAATCAAGAATTTTATATCATGTTATTAAACGCTTACCAAACAAATTTACCAGAAGCGGGTTGTGACGAAGCTGGACGTGGAAGTTATGCAGGCCCAGTGTATGCTGCAGCAGTCATACTCCCTGCTGGATTTTACCATCCCTTGTTAAATGATAGTAAAAAATTAAGTGAAAAACAACGTAACTTTTTAGTGCCAATTATTAAAGAAAACGCAATTGCATGGGCCATTGCTTTTCAAACAGCTGCTGAAATAGATGCATCCAATATTTTAAAAGCTGCCATAAAAAGCATGCATTTAGCATTAGATCAATTAAAAAAGAGGCCCCTTTTTATTGCAGTCGATGGAAATAAATTTTACAGTTATCAAACAATTCCACACCAAACAATTGTAAAAGGGGATGGGAAGTATGCACATATTGCAGCGGCAAGTATATTAGCCAAAACAGCGCGAGATGCCTATATGGAAAATTTACATCAACAATATCCTCAATATGGATGGAATAATAATAAAGGATACGGAACTGCTATGCATAGAGCAGCAATAAAAAATTACGGTTTGTGCTTTGAGCATCGTAAAAGTTTTGATATTCTTCCGCCTACGCTATTTGAAAAAAGTATACCTGCCTAGCTGATACATAGCCTTAGGGCTAGTGTGCAAAACTAACCCTTAGCATTTCGCTTTTAATGTATTTTATTTGTAGCAAAGCCAGCTTATGTTTTCCATTCATTATTTAGAACCTAAAAAGTTAACTAGGCTAGCGTTTCAATTGCTTATTGAAAAACAAGCAGAATGTAAAATTGTGTATAGTGGTGATTGTATAAAAAACTATGAAACTTATTTAGTGCAAATGAATACTGTTTCAGATTTATGTATTATTTCAGATAGTTTCCCTTACATAGAAATTATAAAATTGATCAAGCTCATTAAACAAAAATCCAATCATCCTTTTATTCTTTTAAAATCTGACATGAAATTTATAAAAAGTATTTGCTTTTTATTAAAGAATGGATTGGATGGTATTTTTTTTACAGAAGACGATTTAATTGACTTAAAACATTGCGTTAGAAATAAAACAAAATTTAAATTGTCTGCCAATAAATTAAAATTAATTTCAACCAACAGAATGAATGAATTCCACATCAAGGAATTACATTACAATACAAGCCCTTTAACGCTGAATGAATTACAATTTATTCAAGCTTGTGCAAAAGATGAGAGCTATGAACAAATTGCTTACACACTTGGCAAAAGCATCAACACTATATTTGGATATCGTGACAGGATTTTTAAAAAATTACAAGTAAAACAAAGGAGCGCCATGGTATTGACGGCCCTCAAAAGAAATTATATTGATTTGTAAAATGAATGGAAGCTATTGAATCTCCCATGTTTCACGTCCTCTAATAAGTTTGTCTAAATCTCCTGGGCCTTTTACCAAAGCTTCTTCTAATTGCAATGCCATCATATCCTCATAACAAGGTCGGTCTGCAGTAAAGAAAACACCAAAAGGTCGAGGAAATACCGCACCCACTTCGGAAGGATTGTCAAATAAACGTGTTAACACTTGTGCCTTATAAAAATCTTTTTCATCATGCATCCATAGGTCGTCTGCACTGTAATGTTCACCAATGCTTACAACTTGTGGGCGCATTCCGTCAAAGCGCAATCCAAGTTCATTATTTGCCCCAAACCGCAATGGTTTTCCTTGTTCTAAAAATAAAGCATGAAGTGGCTTTGTTGATTTCTCAGTGAAAATTTCAAAAGCACCGTCATTAAAAATATTACAGTTTTGATAAATTTCAAGAAAAGAAGTCCCCTTATGTTGTTCGGCACGGGTTATCATAAATTGCATGTGCTTGGGGTCACGATCCATTGTACGGCCCACAAAAGTTGCGTCAGCTCCTAGTGCCAAAGCTGCTGGGTTAAATGGATGATCAATACTTCCCATTGGTGTGCTCTTTGTTATTTTATTAACTTCAGAAGTGGGAGAATATTGACCTTTAGTAAGTCCATAAATTTGGTTATTAAATACTAAAAAGTTGACATTGAAATTTCTTCTTAACATGTGAATAGTATGGTTGCCCCCAATACTTAATGCATCCCCATCACCTGCAACAATCCAAACACTTAATTCAGGACGAGCCGCTTTTAATCCACTTGCTATGGCAGTTGCACGACCATGGATGGAGTGCATGCCATAGGTATTCATGTAATAAGGAAAACGACTACTGCAGCCAATGCCACTAATCACCACAATATTTTCTTTGGCCACACCAATGGTGGGCATTACTTTTTGTACTTGCGCCAAAATAGAATAGTCACCACAACCAGGACACCAACGCACTTCCTGGTCAGTCGCAAAATCCTTTGAAGTTAATGTGGCCATTGGTGCTAAAGTTTCAGTAGACATATACACTATTTTGAGTGCAAATTTACGAAAATACAAGGAGCCTGACACAATTAAATATGCATTATTTAACACGACGCCCTTTCCAAGTATAGGTTTTAATTTGACCAAATAAGCCTGCAACTAGGGTATAAAATATATGCAATGGTTGATAAAGTGGGAAGTATCGCAATTGACCTGGCATTTTATAAAACCTAGACACGGGTATTAAAAATATAATTTCAAAGACTGTCTTGGTGAATAGGGAAAGCAACAAGAACGGAAAATCTCCCAATAACAACAAAATAAAAAAAGTTAAATTGTACAAATACACCAACATTAAAACCCAAAAAATGGAATTATCATCATAATAACGGGCCTTACTGGACCAACGAATTCTTTGCATGATAAAGTCCTTCCAATTGTCCATTGCCTTTGTCCAAACGATTGCGTTTGGATGAAATAAATACCCTATGTTGCTGGATAGCGTCGTTTTCATTTTATGCATTAGAAACATATCATCCCCACTTGCAATTTGGTCTACGCCCTTATAGCCTCCGACAGCAATAAAAGCAGCCTTTTCAAAAGCTAAATTAGCACCATTGCTCATTGAATGTTTACCAGCACCTACTGCAGCAGCGGTTATCCCTTGTAATGCCAAAAAATCAAGTACTTGAAACTCATTTAAGATCCCAGTTTCTTTAAAAAACATTACGGGTGCTGCAATAAATACCAATTTATTTTCCTGCTCATTTTGTTGAATATAGGCATTGTATAAACTAAGCCATTGCGGGGGTACAACACAATCAGCATCAGTAGTAACAATCCATTCACCTTTTGCTTGACTAACTGCTATTTCAATTGCCTTTTTTTTAAAAGAATTTATTGTATCAGGTGCATCATAAGCTGCAAGGCTAAGCAAGTGTACATTTGAAAATTGAGCGCCAATCTCTTTTACAAGCAAGGGGGTGTCATCCTCCGAAAAATCATCCACTACCAAAAGCTCAACATATTCCATTGGATATTGTTGATTAAGTATTGAATCAATGCATTTTTTGATATTTTGGGCTTCATTTCGGGCAGGAACTACTACGGTAAAATGGATAAAGCCGCTCGCTATTTGCTTTGATATTGGTCCTGGCTCAGGCTGAAATGGTTTTAATTGGCCAAACCAATAACGGTAGGCCAGTAATAAAAGGGCATATAGACAACCTACAACAATCACCAACCAATGTAAGAATAAAAACATAAAACAAAGTTACTGTCTTTCCTAGCGAAAAATAAGTGAAATTGTCAAATTCAACGTATTTTTGAATTAGTTGCATAACTAACTATATGTCAAACAACCAATTTAAAAGAGGAGAATTATACAGCGTCATCAATGGCATGGCCACTACGGCGGTAGCAAGAAGATTGCAAAAGAATTTTCGAACAGCTGGACTAGACATTACCATTGAACAATGGTCTTTGTTATATCATTTATGGAAAGAGGATGGTTTGAGTCAACAAGAATTGGGTGCCCGCACTTTTAGAGACAAAGCAAGTACTACCCGACTCATCGATAATTTAGAAAAATTAGGATTGGTTACAAGGGTTGCAAGTTCAACAGACAGGCGTATCAATAGAGTTTTTTTAATGGAAGCCGCAAAACCATTACAACAAATAACCTATGATATAGCAAATCAAACGATGAATGAAGCCTTACAAAACATTCATAAAGAAGAAATCGAAATTGTGCGCAATGTCTTACAGCGGGTTTATGATAACTTATCACATCCTGATTTAATATAATTTATACATTAAACGAACCTATAAAAAAGTACCCAACTATTTATTAAAAAATATAAACCTTTTACAATGGAAACAACAATACAAGGAGGTGAATGGATCATCAAAGAAGTAAAAGCTGCTGATGTATTTATTCCAGAAGAATTCAATGAAGAACAATTAATGGTGCGCGATATGTGTAACCAATTCGTAGACACCGAAGTGCTTCCTGTTGTAGAACGCATTGATAAACTTGAGCCAGGCTTAATGCCTTCCTTACTAGAAAAGGCTGGCGCGCAAGGCCTATTGGGCATTACCGTTCCAGAACAATATGGTGGCTTGGGGAAAGATTTTATAACAGCTACTTTAGTTGCAGAATACTTGGGTGGTGGTTTTTCTTTTTCTGTAGCCAACGCTGCACATACAGGCATAGGCACACTTCCAATTTTATATTTTGGTACCGAAGCTCAACGTACTAAATATGTCCCTAAATTGGCTAGTGGTGAATGGAAAGGTGCCTATGGATTGACGGAACCCAACAGTGGTTCTGATGCATTAAGTGCTAAGAGTACAGCTACCTTATCGGCCGATGGAAAACATTATATTTTAAATGGTCAAAAATGTTGGATTACCAATGGAGGATTTGCGGATGTTTATACCGTATTTGCCAAGATAGATGGTGAACAATTTACTGCCTTTATTGTAGAGCGCGGTATGGAAGGATTCACACAAGGGCCCGAGGAACATAAAATGGGTATCAAAGGATCAAGTACAGTACAATTGTATTTTCAAGATTGTAAAGTACCTGTTGAAAATGTACTTGGAGAAATTGGAAAAGGACATATTATCGCATTTAATATTTTAAACATTGGCCGTTTAAAATTAGGTGCTGCCACATTGGGTGGGGCAAGAAGGGCATTGACTACCTGCGTTCAATATGCTAAAACAAGAGAACAATTTAAATTACCCATTGTAAAGTTTGGCGCCATTCGCCATAAGTTAGCAGAGATGGCCATTAAAATGTGGGTGGGTGAAACTGCTTTATATCGTGTTTCCCGTACGATTGATGAAAAAGAAGCAGCCCTTGCTTCCGAAGGAAAAAATTTATCGGAATCCCTACTTGGTGCGGCCGAAGAATACGCCATTGAATGTGCCATTTTAAAAGTATTTGGATCTGAAGCTTTGGATTTTGTTGTTGATGAAGGTGTTCAAATTCATGGAGGTAACGGGTATAGTGATGAGTATACCATTTCAAAAGCATACAGGGATAGTCGTATCAATAGAATTTATGAAGGTACCAATGAAATCAACAGATTGCTTACAGTTGATATGGTATTAAAACGTGCAATGAAAGGTAAATTAGATTTGATGGGTCCAGCATTAGCTGTTCAACAAGAATTAATGAGCATTCCAGATTTTAGTGATGATTCGGATGCTCCTTTTGCAAAAGAAAAAAAATACATAGCCAATTTCAAAAAATGTATTTTAATGGTAGCAGGAGCAGCCGTTCAAAAACTAATGATGACATTAAATAAAGAGCAAGAAATTTTAATGAACATTGCAGACATGTCCATAGTAACTTTTCACGCGGAGTCAGCGCTACTTAGATTGGAAAAATTAACAACCATAAAAGGAGAAGCTGCCACTACCGTGCAAGCAGCAATAGTTAGTACTTATCTCTATGACGCTGCTGATGCTATTCACAAAGCGGGTAAGGATGCGTTAAATAGTTTTGCCGAAGGTGATGAATTAACAATGATGTTAATTGGATTAAAACGCTTTACAAAAGTGGCACCATTTAATTCAAAAGAAGCACGTCGTACTATTTGCGCTCAATTGGTTGCAGATGATGGGTATAAATTATAAGACTTTAATAAAATAATTATACGATTCTTACATTGCGCGAGAAACTTTCTTCTAAAGAAATTAAAGTTTCCGTTCTTTCAATGCCTTTTATTTTTTGAAGTTCATCATGCAATACAAAACGAAGTTGTTGAATATCCTTGCAAACAATTTCTACAAACATGCTATAATTGCCTGTGGTATAATTTACCCTTACAACCTGAGGGATGGCTCTTAATGCTTGGGCAACGGTATCGTACAATGAGCTTTTTTCTAAGTAAATTCCAATGAAGGCAATAATGTCATACCCTAACATTTTTAAATCAATAGCCAATTTTTTACCACGAACGATGCCTAGTTCTTCTAATTTTTTTATACGAACATGTATGGTTCCCCCGGAAACAAAAAATTGTTTTCCTAAATCAGCATAGGAAACTTCACCGTCTTCCATCATGGCTTGAATAATTTGCAAATCCAGTTTATCCAAGTTTTTATCAATATTTAATTTAACGCTAGGTTTTTGTTCCATTTTTATATTTTTTTAAAAATAAAGCTAATTTATTAATTATATTCTATATTTTAAAATAAAACATTAAAATCTTTACAATACATAAGACAATACCTTAGTTTTGATATATCAAATGAGGAAAAACACACCGTAAATCCGCAAATGATAAAGTTCTTACTACTGTGGGGTGATGAAATTTTTGGCAGACATGCCCCCTTGTCTCGGGGGTGAGGATAACGGGATAAATATAGCATAGAGCCGTCTAGCAATAGGCGACCAGGGTCGACCACTGAACTTTGTGCTAAAACTAACTGCCTCATGGAGGTTCGATCCCTCCCCCTACAGCAACAAAAAGCTCCTATTACATTGATAATAAATGTTTTAGGAGTTTTTTTATTTGTATAAGGTGACACTATAGGTGACACTAAAAAATTATTTATATATTGAACGCTCATCAACTTCTAATTTATTCCATATTTCTGTTGCACCGCCTCCTCTAAAAAGTAGATTTACTTCAAACATTTTATTAAACTCTTTATTATTTATATCACTATAATTTATATTAATAAAAATAGGAGGAAAAGAACAATTCTGCATTAATTGATGATCTAATCTCCATATAAACGTATAAATAGCATACATAGTAGATATATGTATTGGTAAATCCAAATCAATACCACTCTTCTCAATGTTTACAGGTAATAAATAACAATTAGATCTATCCTCCAATGAAATTGAAAAATAACTCATACCATCAATTCCATTAATCATTATAGAATCATTCTTATAATCAAAGTTAAATTCATGTTCAATACCACCATTTAAAAATATTTTCTTATTCTGTAAAATGGCAATTGCACTTTTAATATCAAATTCAAATTTATATTGAATTTTTTTTGCTGTGCCAAGTCCAATATTATATACCTTAATTGGAATTGCAAGAAATCTAATTATTGTATTAATTGAAGGGATTGATATATCAGAATCCTGAGAATATTGAATTGGGAAGCCATACTTATTATCACATTGTAAATAAAAAAGAGTAGAATTAATTATAATTTCTGGCAAATAAGTTGTTTCTCTTTGCAATTTAATTTCACGAAGAGTTTTAGCAGCAATTCTAACATACCATATAGTTGCTAAAGCAATTACTATTGTGAGTATAATGGTTATTGTTGGTATTAAATTATTCCAATTATCATATAAATTCATTAATTTACTTTTTTTCAGTATTATATACAAATTGCTTCAATTGTTGACTATATTGAATCAATAATTCGTTCACCTTAAGCATTGATACAACAAGTTCCTTGTATCGCGGGAATTCTTTTTGAATTTCATTTGGGCTTCTGTCATCTATTTTAATTTTATTACTATACCATTTTCTAAAGTCTGCTTGATATTCGGTTAAATGAGGTCTTAACCCTTCATTAAGGACTTGTATTGTAAGATCTATTAATAATTTAGAATTTTGATTATGTACCAATACCTCACCAGGTAAATTTTTTATTTCTCCTCTTATAGTTGTAAATAGAGTATACCATGAATCATAAACTTCAAATATTACATCTTTATTTTCATTTATTAGTAAAGCAGCTTTTCGAGTCACTAGTTCAATATATATACGATGTGCAATATATAAGTTTTCATAGCTTCGCTGTAATTTGGTATTATATTTAAAAATTGAAGTGCTAATTTCAATTGACATCTCAGAAACAAAAATATTATTTAATTGATTTTTAAATTTAATTTTTAAAAATAGAAAAAGTAAAAAAATAAAAATAACGACTTCAATAATATACCAATTTGTTTCAATACTTATTGAGGGTTTTATATAATTAAAACTTGATTTAAAAACTATCAATGATGAATCATTCATGTAATTTAAATTTTAAATCGATATTAATTACAATTAAGAATTATTTCTTCTTAATGGTTTACTTAGATCATATACACATGTAGATTTTGCTTTAAAAGTGGCATCTATAATAAACCTCATTTTATTTACATCACTAACAAATGTATCCCAATTAACAACAGATATTTTAGCTTCAGTTTTTAATAGATTATCAATAATCCTCTCGGGCATATATGGATATCTACTCTCATATTCAGATCTATCAGTAATAGTAGTCCACCGAGTAACTTTTGGGTACAGGACTTCCTTTTCATTTTCATGCACGGCTGTAAAATTTAAACAATTAATTGTTGGCAAGTTTACTACCAATATGCCGGATTTTTTGTTAATTACGCCGTCAAACATACTTGAATAAATTTCCCAATCTACATGTTTTCTTTTTTTAGTCTCAACACCTACTAATAAGATTGTAACTGTTGTTGTTCTCAAATACTCATCGCGAATTATTTCCTTAATTCGCTCATCTGAAAGACTTTCATCTATATCATTAGTATTAACAGAGCCATCCAGAAATACTTTGTGTTGATTATTTATATCTAATAGAGAATTCTTGTAGCATTGATCATTCTCATGATGATAGCTAATAAATACATTATGCATAATATTATTTTCATTCTAAAATATGAAATGCAAGTGGTACATAAATCAGTATTTGTACTGATATTACACTAACTAATAGTTAATATTTTTGAAAAAATTAAAACCCATTTATGGAAAATTGTTCAAAAAAAATACTTCTTTTTTTATCATTTATCACAATTATATTAGCTTCATGTAATAAAGATGTTGCAAACATAGATATCTCACATGGTCCTAATCAGTCATTCGAATTAAAGACTTTAGTAAGTCAAATTAAAATCTGGCACGATTCGATCGTAAATCCCACTTCGAATAACTCAAATGAAAATATCGTAAAGTCACAAAGTATTGTGGGTCAAGATATTATTCCTCCAACAATTAATTGGAGTTTAGCGTTTATAAATTACGACTCGGCCGATGTAAAAAGTGTTACTGTCCCAATAACATACAACATAAGTACTGGTGAATTATTTCAATTAGTAGCTACAACAAAAAATAATGCAATAAATGGTTATTTTGTAAAACTAATTCCAGATAGTGTTTATTATTCTATACATCCTAACATATTAGATCTTTCTGGATATACGGGAAGATACTTGGTATATGATTTAAATGGGCATTTAATTAAAGATATGGCATTTCAGAATGGTGGAGCTTTATTAAAAAACTCTTCAGTGCCTTCTAAAAATGGCGGAATTACCTCAAATCAAGTTTCTGCCCCTTGTGAAACATGTGATTTAGTAACTGTAACTGTGACAGGGTATATCCCATCAGCTGAAGAAGTAAATAATTTTTATCAAGAATACTATGGATATTCAATAATTTCATTAGCTGGAGATGTGATGAATTCGAATGCTAGTCCAAGTGTAATTGCAGGAGGTGGCTCGATTTATTCAAGCACATTATTAAATTTGGTGACAGTACCTGATGGAGAGTGTGTTTTTGGATCTTTAGCATATATAGGAAAATTAGTAGGCGCCGATTCCGAACCTGATTCATATATTAAACAATGGGCTGATAGTTTTAAAATGACTACTAGTGAAATGAAATACAAATTGCTAATCAATAAAGATTACCGACCAAACTTTCAAGCTTCAATAAATTTATTGAAAAAGAATTTTCAAGTTACACCATTATCAAATAATACTGCTGTAATTAATGCAGCAAAACTTGGCAAACCTATTTTTGTTTTAAATAGTTGGGGCAATGGAAATGGCCATTGTGTCGTACTTGGATGGAATAGTAGTACTAGCTCGTTATATTATTATGAACCTACTGATGATCAAACACACAACATTGCTATTGGTGATGAATTTTATAACACTTTTAAATATTTTTACGCTGTAAACGGAATAAATTTCTTAGATTTATAAAACATTATGGCAAAATGTAAAATTACATTTATTGGTATAATTATATCCACGTTTGCATTTGGGCAAAATAATTTAGATTCAAACTCATTTCAATCTAAATGCAATTACTCGTATAATGTAGATTTTAAATTTCCTTATAACTATAGTTATTTTAACCATCAACGTTTGTTTGTTCCTACATACAAAACTTGGTCTTGTATGCCATATAATTATAGTGAGGCATTAATAAATAATGATAAGGTAAGCCATTATGTTATATATTTTCATTTTGATGAAACTGCAAGTTCTAATGATGATTTTAAAATGGTGAAAAAATATTTTAATTCTGAATTTGATCCCAATACTAATTATTTAGGGGGAAAAAATTGTCAAATAGAAAGAGAAAGAGGATTAATAAAAATTTACAGAAATTCAGATTATATAAAATTCAATGCAGATTCAATACTATGTATTAAAGTTGACAGTCTTTCTAGAGAACGCAATGACCCTGAACTAAATGAATTTATATATGTTGTAATTCATAAAAAAAATATTGGCGATATTTATGTATGCTTTGCTTATAAAGAAGAATATGAAACAGAAGTTAAGGAAGAAATTGAAAATCTCTGGAAAATAATAAAATTTAAGCCTTAAAACCAACATACTTCGCCAGCTTCAAAGTACTAGCCAATATCTCAGATTGAAGGTAAAACACCCTACCCCCTATTCTATGCTCTTGGAGCCAGCCCTTTTCAGTCCAAGAAGCTAAAGTTGCCTTGGTAATAGCAGGCTTGAATAACTTACAAGCTTCTGCAGGGGAAATTAGCTTCTCCTCCTGCTCTGCCATTACAAGACGCACTTCTTCCCTAATCATTGGGCGTAATAATTCCACCAATTGACTTGGACTAATGCCACTTAATAATATCTGATTAGATATATCCAACGATTATAGGGTATATGTTTTTTTCTTATCCTGATATGCCCTCCATTTATATACTGCAAAAACACTCACCCCTACACCTGCCAATACCCAAACCAAAATTGGAATCTTAAACTTCTTGGCAGGCATATTAATTACTTCAGGTGGATTTACCACAGGTACAGCAGGTGGAACAGGAGGTGCATGCCTTAGGGCATTTAGGTAGCCAATATCATTTGAAAGAAGCGAATTTAAAGTTTCCATAACTGAACGGTTTGATTGTTAAAAAGAGTGTAACCATAGCGGATTAATGTCTTTGCTTGCAGATTATTAATTGTCTTGGAGGTAGTATATATTGTCCAATTAAAACCCCTGTCAATAAGTTCCTTGGTAGTTATATAGTACTTAGATTCATATTTCAAATAAAGACCATGAATGATTTCGTCGTTATTTAACATTACTAAAGAATGAACTTTATCTCTTTGTAATTTTGCTGCCACATCTGATTTGTTTTTTTTATAACATTCGTCACAACAAAACTTACTATTGTAGTTTCTTGTGAACGGAATTACTCCATGACAATATTCACACAGCCTTATTATTTCTATTTTCATTTCTTAAGGTTTTGACAGCAAAGTTATTGTCAACTTTTGATATAAATCATACTGAGATTGCCTTTTAGTAAAGAAACGTATACGTTGTGTACGTCGTCGACGTATGCTTTTTTCACTAAATAATTATCTTAAAAAATAACATTTTTTAAATTTGATATTTTCTAAGACATCATAATTAACCAAATTTTTGGAGGTTTTTAAGATATTGACATACTCTTTTTTGTAGTTGTTTATCAGTATTTTTGTTACAAAAAATAAACGAGATGAACCATAATCATGAGATTAACTACCATATAGAACTATCTGCATTAAAAGACTTTGCAAATAAATTGATTGAGAATAAGCTAATACCAATTAATGTAGGGCAAATATTCAACGTACTAAAACAAGCAGTGATTAATTCTGAAGTTGCACCATTCCTAAGAAAGCCAATCACACAAGAACACAATGGGTATTATGATAAATACTTACGATTAGAAGAAGAAAACATGTCATTTAATTTAATCCCAGATTTCTTTATGCATGAAGGAGATTTTTATGATATGGATAGAAATTTAAACTTTAGTAGGACATATGTAAATGATGACTTATTTCAAGTACTTTTTTCGATAAAATTGATGGAACTAGACTACTCAAAGGTTAATTTAATTGAATTTATGGACTTCCAATTATATGATAACTATAGCGGTAAAAAGGAAGAATATGGATATTTAATACATAAACTATTGGCAAAGGACAGCAATTCCTATCTTTTGCCATCAATTAACAACGAAATACAGAAATGGTTAAAAGTAAATAAGATATCTCCTATACTACATGATTTTGAAAAAGATCTTAATCACGAAAATGAGAATAATATTACTAATTCCATAGAAGATCATTGGGAAGAAAAGAAAAATAAAAAAATTGAAGGTAAAATGAGTATAGAGGAAATTAAACACTTCTTCTCTTTCTTGTATAATGAAAAATTTGAAAAGTCTGATAAATACGAGTTGAATCCAATTTTAACAAAAGAGGACGTTGATATGATTTTTTCAAATGGATTAGTGATACCTGGAAAACCAACGGAAAAGAAATTAAAACTTTGTATCCCTCCAAGATTTCCAAAAAAGGTCGTAGATTATGCAATTTTTTTACTTTTTGATTTAAACAGTTTTTCTCATAGAGATAAAAAGGATTATATATTGTTTTTTGCAAATTATATTGAAGACTATGAAAATGCACTTAATACAAAATTAGCCTTAGAATCACTTGCAAAAAATATAACTGGAGAAAGGAGCAAACGTGATAAAATAAATTGGGAAGTTTACAAACCTAAAAAAATATAATAAATTGTAGTCCATTTATTATATTTTTTTAGGTTATGAATGAGAAGTTATCTTTAGAGTGGTTTGCTAAATACGGTAATATGTCTAAAC
>Ga0114960_10002046_pt1 | contig 15902 bp, 17 predicted proteins | sample C_130625_MF_Meta_FD_92637 | JGI IMG/M metagenome (GOLD analysis project Ga0114960, IMG submission 92637) | Freshwater microbial communities from Lake Croche, Canada to study carbon cycling - C_130625_MF_MetaG | ecosystem: Environmental > Aquatic > Freshwater > Lake | place: Lake Croche, Canada... | reverse complement strand
TTTCTTTTGGCGATCATAGGTGCGCACTCGTGTGATGAACTCTGAAACCTCATGGCCGTATGCACCAATATTTTGAATAGGAGATGCTCCGACAGTTCCAGGAATACCGCTGAGGGTTTCTAGTCCTGCAAAGCCGCGATCGATAGTGGTCTTTACAAATTCATCCCAATTCTCGCCAGCACCAATAGTTAAAGTGGCTCCGCTACATGCATCTACTTCAGCTTGCAGAGCGTGGTTAACAATTCGGATGACAGTTCCTTGGAAGCCACTGTCGGCCACAAGAATATTTGTTCCTCCACCAATAATTAATATAGGTGAATCACCAGCTGCTTCAATTGCAGCAACAATCTCGGCTTCAGTACCTACTTCAACGAAGTTTTTGGCAGGCCCGCCTACACGCAATGATGTGTAATCTCGTAAATCGGCCATGTGCTTAGGCTACCTGCGCGGACTCAATATCGCAGTCTTGCCTCTGAAGCGCTCGAGAATACGGTCGTAATTCTTCTTCGATTGAATCTCTCGATATTCGGGCTCACTATCGTGATATCCGTGGTGACGGCCTTGTTCTAGAGGTAAATCCATCTGCAGTAATCGCCCATTTGAATGGCGCAAGGTAAGTGAAAATTCAATGTCTGCATTTCGATAGAACAGTGCTCGATTACTAAACCCACGAGTTGCAAGTGCATCTTCACGGTGCATTGCGAAGAAGTAACTAAAGAGCACATCGACTTCGCCGCCACCTTTATCGTCAGTACTGCGCCAATCGTCTTCAAGATTAATGAGCCCACCTCGCCAGCCCACTGCAACGAATTCACGCTTCTTTAATTCAGCTAGAACCGGAGTAATTGCATCTCCTGTGAAAGTTGTCGACGGATCCATAATGATGATGAATTCGCTGGTCACGTTACGTAGCAAAGCATTGGCATTCTCACCCCAGCCAAAGTTTTCATTTACTTGAACAAGTGAAGTGCGCGCATCGAGTTCATCTACGAGAATTCCGGGATCGCCAATCACTAAAACTGCGATTGCACACTGGCTATTTTCTTTAATGGAGCGAATACATGTCACTGCATCTTCATGAAAACCTTCGACTATTAGCGCTGCTGTGATTTCATATTTTCCAGAGTTAATGGGGCGAATATCCCGGGTCGATTCATATACGGGAAAGCGCTTCTTGGGACGAAGTTCATACCCACCCGCTGCATCCAAAATTTCAAAACCAAGGGCTGCGATTTCATCTCGCAGTTGATCAGATAGTGCAAAGTTCTTCTCAGCACGTGCTGCTTGTCTGGCACGAGCTAATTCGTGAACGGAATCTGGTGCACTCATTTACGGATTACCGCTTTAGCCATTCCCAAAACTTTAACACCTGCAGATGTTGCGCTGAGAGTGAGTGAAATCTTTCCATCTTCGATTTCACTTATGGTCGCGCAAACAGTCAGATCTACTTTTTCTCCTGCAGGGACAATGACAGGCTTTACGAAACGAGCGCCATATTCAAGGACATTAGCCGAACCTCCTGCAAAGTCAGATACATACTTACCAACGAGTGCCATGGTGAGCATTCCGTGGGCAATAACGTTAGGTAAACCAACTGAGAGCGCGAACTCTTCATTCTGATGAATTGGGTTCTGGTCCCCTGAAGCATCGGCATATTGCTTCAGCAATGCGCGATCGAGATAGAAAACTTTCTCGGACAATACAGTGCCAACTTCAATCATGCTCGCACCACCAATGTGGACCAAGCAGAAACAACAACTGAGCCAGCACGATGTAGGTCTGAACGAACAGAAACTATTTCATTGCCGGCGGCGACTCGATAGCTCTCGATAGTTGCATCGCAGGTAAGCACATCACCAGCCTTCACTGGTGAGAAAATTTCAAACTTTTGATCACCATGCACAAGACGTGACCAATCGAGGCCGACATCTGGTTGTGTTAAGAAAGCCTCAAACTGAGAAAGCGTGATTCGAATTGTGAAGGTGGGCGGTGCAACCTCGGTATCTGTTTCACCTATGACAGCGCAGAAGGAATCGATTTCAGATTGAGAAATAGTGATTGATTCTGTACCCGCGAAGGTACGCCCGACCGAATCGGGGTTGAGCATTAGCGGGTTTCGCGGTGAAGAGTTGAAGACTTGCAACGTGGACAGAACTTCTTGAGTTCCATACGGTCTGGATCGTTGCGGCGGTTCTTCTTTGTAATGTAATTACGCTCTTTGCAATCCACGCATGCCATGGTGATCTTTGGACGTACGTCCGCGCTCTTACTTGCCATGGTCTTACTCCTTCGTGGTTGAGAGCGCTCAGATTACCTGAAGCGCTTTCATTGGTGAAATCCGTGCGTATTTCGCACGAATAATTTGTAGCGGAGGCGGGATTTGAACCCACGACACAGCGATTATGAGCCGCTTGCTCTACCAAGCTGAGCTACCCCGCCAGGGACGAACTATTTAGTTATACATACTTATTACATCTTCTTATCAAATCTGTCTTGCAACTTCGTTTAAAACTTTGGTCTTGCGAGCCCCCCACCAGAATCGAACTGGTGACCTTTTCCTTACCATGGAAACGCTCTACCGACTGAGCTAGGGGGGCAGTGGTAGAGAGAGGAGTCTAGAGCAACGTTGGCAAAGTGGAAAATTGCTCGATTAAAGCGCTGGATTGAGCAGTATTTTTCCGATTGTTTCGCGAGCCAGCATGGATCGATGTGCATCAGCTGCTTTGCTCATTGGATATGTACCACCGATTACCGGCTTAAGTTTTCCATCTGAAATAAGTTTAAATAGCTCATCAATAACATCGTTGAGTAACTCTTTCTTACCAAAACAATTTGCAAGCCAAAATCCAGAGACTGTTTTAGATCCATGCATAAGCGCACCCGGATGTATCGGAGTTGGCGCCGTACGAGATGCCATTCCAAATGTTATGAGTTTTCCAAATGTCGCAAGTGCCAGAAGACTTTCATCAAATGTCTTACCGCCAACCATCTCAAGTACTAGATCTACACCGCGTCCACCGTTTGCTTCGCGAATTGCTTTTGCTAATTCAGGGCTTTTGGCATCAACGACAACATCTGCACCAAGTGACTTTGCAAGTTCGCCTTTTTCATCATTCGATGTAACGGCAATTACTTTTGCGCCCCATAGCTTTGCAAGTTGAATTGCAATAGTGCCAACTCCCCCAGCTGCTGCGTGTATAACAACGCTTTGACCAGCCTCGAGATGTCCCATAGTTTTTAGTAAATGCCATGCAGTGGTTCCTTGTACCAACATGCACACTGCTTCTTCATCGGTAACGGAGTTTGGAATTGGAAATAGTGCTGACTTATGAGCAATCGCTTTCTGCGCATATCCGCCAGATGATGCACTAGCTAAGTACCGTTTTCCACCATGAGTTCCCACAACTTCAATTCCGGGAATCATTGGAAGAGTTTGCGGAGATAAATAACTATTTTCGGTCTGATGTGTATCTGCGTAATTAATTCCTACTGCTGTGACATCAAGAACAACTTCATCGGTGCCAGCTAATGGGTCCGGCAGGTCAACGAGATGCATTACATCTGGGCCACCAAATGCTGTTATCTGTATCGCTTTCATTTAAGGCAAGCGCAGCGATCTTCAACTGCAATGCCAACGAGAGCTTCTTCTACATGCTCTCCACAGCCTTGCCATGTTGGCTTTCCGCATTTTTTGCATTCAACTTTGCTGCACATGATTCCCCCTAAAAGTACTTTCTGAATATCTTTGTAATCTTATTCCACAAATTAGAACTCTGCTTCAGAGGTGAAACTTTCATAACCCGGTCTTTGGCAGGTTCATCAGGAGTAATCACATCAGTCAGTGCTGGAGAATTCTGATCCAACGAGTCAGCAATGCGTCCAATATTTGCCACGATTGAGAGTCCACGAATTATCTGTTCTTGGTCCACATCTTTTCCATCTTCTATCAAAGTATCTGCAAGTGCCGAACCTGCTTCTCGCACATCATCAGTCGGTGTAGGTCCGACATCAGAAATATCATCTGGGGTTTCGATGTGAGATGAAATTGCATAACTCGCAGCCGACAATGCAACTGCAATTTGTTTCTGTGTGGAATCAGCAATTCCGCCCTCGACAGCCGAGTCAAAGAGTGTGCGAGCAATCGTGCGAACTTGAACCAGAGTGTGTTCTGCGGCAACGCCTTCAATATAAATCTCTTCTGCTTCATCTTTTTCAGCTGTAGGAAACCATCGTGCATGACTACGAGCTTCAACAGATTGAGCTCTAATTGCAGGAACCTCTTCCACCAATAAGCGTGCACGCGCCAACCAATTCCCCGCCTCTTTTTGCGTATAGCCGGCTGCAACTCCTTCTGACATTGCGGCTAATAAGAGTGCTGCCTTGGCACTGACACTCTTTATTTGTGTGCGCGCACGATCTACCGGAGTTTTTGGGTGAGAGAAGTATGAGAAGAAAATAGCGATACCTGCGCCGATAAGAGTTGAGCCTAAACGACTAAGAGCGGTACTTTCAGAAATTCCAGGGCCAATAACAATGAGTGCAGTAACTGGGACGTTTACCGATGCAACTTCACCTAGATGCAGGGCGCGGGCGACGACAGCGCATACAACAATCGTTGTTGCAACTGCTATGAAGCCGACATTAAAGAGTGAGACTGTTAATAGAGCAACGCCAGCACCGATTGCAGTACCAACAATCTGACCAAAACCTTCGCGCAGAGATTTATGAAGTGAGATGCGGATACTGAGAGTTGAAACAATCGCTGCGACGACGCCGCCATTAGTAATGAATTGATCGCCAACAAACCAAGCCACGCCACCAGAAATTCCGGCAACGACAATCTGCCTGACCCAATACTTTCGGTCGGCAAATAGATTAAAGAGTTTCCTAAACATTGCCGTCAGTTTACGCCTTGCCTTCACCCGTAAGATGAATCCATGCCCAGTACCCCTCTTAATAGTGGCCAAATTCATGAACTACTGAGCCATGCAAAAAATGTGGCAATCGTAGGAGTCTCAGATAAGCCTGATCGACCAAGTCATGGTGTTGCTCAATATCTGCTCCAACATTCGCATTTCAAAATTTTCTTTGTAAATCCATCACTCGATAGCGTGCTGGGTAAGAAGGCTTATCACTCACTTGCAGAAATAGATGAACATATTGATATCGTCGATGTCTTTAGAAAACCGGCAGATTGCATATCTGTCTTGGATGTAGCAATAGCAATTGGTGCAGATGCCATCTGGCTGCAGCTTGGAATAACTAGTGAAGAAGTTGCGACGCGAGGTAACGAAGCTGGGCTGACAGTTGTGATGGATCGCTGTCTCAAAGTTGATTACGCCAACTTATTTTAAATACTAGTTTTACTTAGGGATTCGCAAACCTTGCATGCCGCCATCGACTGTTAAGGATGTTGCAGTAGTTGATCCCTGAAGTGGACTGGCAAGGAAACATAGAGCGCGAGCAACTTCTTCCGCACTGACTAATCGACCAAGAGGCTGACGCGCTTCAAGTGCTTTTCGTTCAGCTGCGGGATCTGCGGCTTGTGCCAGAAGTCGTTGAACCCATGGCGTATCTGCTGTTCCTGGATTAACGCAGTTAACGCGTACGCCATCTGCAATATGGTCATTAGCCATTGCAAGAGTCAAAGAAAGAACTGCACCTTTTGTCGCACTGTACAGAGCGCGCTTTGGAATTCCAGCAGTTGCTGCAACTGAACAGACATTCGTAATCGATGCTGATTTGCTCTTGCGCAAGAGTGGCAACGCAGAACGAACTGTACGAACGATTCCAACGACATTGATATTCATTACCTTGAGCCACTCTTCAGAGGGGTTGGACTCAACTGTTCCAACTGCACTAATTGCTGCGCTATTGATCAAAATATCTAGTGCGGGGATTTTTGCGAAAGCGTTAGCTACTGATTCATCACTGCCAACATCGCATTGAATCCAAGTGCCTACTCCTGCTAACGAACCTTCTGCGATATCAAGCCCATAAACAGTTGCGCCACCTTCGGCCAATATCTTTGCAGTAGCTAATCCGATACCTGAACCTGCGCCAGTGACGGCCGCGGTTAGCCCTTTAAATTCTGTACTCATGCGTTAGCCCATTCTTTTCCTGTTGGGAATGTGAAATCTGCAATTGATTGCGCAAACATTTCTCCACCTGCACCTGGTTCAGTCGGTGGCATGTAGTGCGCATTTTGGATATTGGTTGGGACAACGAAGTGCTCGTGTAGGTGATCGACGAATTCAACAACGCGGTCAGGATGATGGCCTGAAACTGCCACAGCATCAAACATTGCCAGGTGCTGAACTAATTCACAGAGCCCAACACCGCCTGCGTGTGGGCATACTGGAATTCCGAATTTAGCCGCCATCAAAATATTTGCAATATTTTCATTGACGCCCGCGACACGAGTTGCATCAATTTGCATAAATGAGAATGACTTAGCCTGAAGCATCTGCTTGAAAAGAATGCGATTCATACCGTGTTCACCAGTTGCAACACGAACCGGCGCAATCGCTTTGGCAATTGCTGCATGACCTAAAACATCATCTGGATTTGTTGGTTCTTCAACCCAATGAAGATTGACATCACCAATTCCTTTAATCCATTCAATTGCCTGATTAACATCCCAGACCTGGTTAGCATCAATTGAAATTTTGATATTTGGTCCTACGGCTTCTCGAGCAAGTTTTAATCTGCGTTTGTCATCTTCAAGAGATCCGCCGCACTTTAATTTAATGAGGGTGTAACCAGAGGCAACAGCTTCTTTCGCTAAACGCACCATCTTCTCATCTGAATATCCAAGCCAACCCGGAGTCGTTGTATATGCAGGTAGCCCTTCAGCCATCATCTTCGCTTCATTTGCTGCGCGCTGTGGTTGAGCTTTGCGCAAAATTTGAAGTGCTTCATCAGGCGTAAGTGCATCAGTGATATATCTAAAGTCAACGAGCTCAACTATTTCTTCAGGTGAAAGATCTGAAAGGAATTTCCAAAGAGGCTTCTTTGCATGCTTGGTTACAAGATCCCAAGCTGCGGTGATAACTGCACCCGCTGCCATCTGGGTTACGCCCTTTTCAGGCCCTAACCATCTTATTTGCGAATCTCTTACAAGGCTTCGTGCAAAATCGCCCATGCTCTTTGATAGGTCGGCGATATCTCGGCCGACTGCATACGGTGCAAGTTGCGCAATCGCATCACATTGCAAATCATTTCCGCGCCCGCAGGTGAAGACAAAGCCATGTCCCTGAAGGTTCGGGTCATCTGTTTCAAGAATTACTAAGGCAGCTGAATAATCTGGTTCCTTATTCATTGCATCTGATCCGTCTAATCCTCGAGAGGTTGGGAAGCGGACATCTATAGTTTTGAAACCCGTTATCTTTGGCATGTACATCCCTTAGGTAAAATTGACTCTATCGCTAGGCTGGAAAAATCATATAGGATGATTTTATGGCTCGATACAACGAAAAAGTTAAGTTAAAGCGGTCAGATCTACACGTAACTCGCATGAGTCTTGGAACTGCGCCTCTCGGAGGACTTTTTAAAGCTGTCACTGATGAAGATGGCGATGAGCTGGTCAATGCAGCACTCGAACTTGGAATTAATTACTTTGATACCGCTCCACAATATGGCCATGGTGTTGCTGAGGTTCGCTTAGGTCGCGTTCTCCAAAAAGCAAAGACTCCTTTTATTGTTGAGACAAAAGTTGGCCGCGTTCTGCGCCATGTTGAAGGTGTTAAGCCAGAGCAGTGGTTTCCCGATGCACCGATAGATATCGTCCCGGTCTACGACTATTCACGTGAAGGCATCAAGCGTTCATTTGAAGAGAGCTTGGAACGTCTAGGACTTGATCATATTGATATCGTCTTGATGCACGATGCTGAGGATTACATTCCTGAAGCAATCAATAATGCATTTCCAGTATTAGATGAATATAGAAGCCAGGGACTAATCAAAGCTATTGGACTTGGGATGAACTACGTGGATCCTGCCCTTGAAATTATGCGCAATACCGATCTTGATATCGCGCTGATTGCCGGTAGGTACACCTTGTTAGATCAAGTTGCCCAAGACAATCTCTTCCCATACGCACTTGCGCACAATATTGATATTTCAATGGGTGGAGTTCTTAATTCAGGTGTGCTCGCAAATCCAGTTGCGGGGGCGACCTACAACTACCTTCCAGCATCTGATGAAATCATTGCTCGCGCTAAGAAGATCAGTGACTTCTTAAAGGCTCGCGGAATTCCACCAGTCGCAGCAGCCATGCAATTTCCTCTTCGCCATCCAGCTGTCACTTCAGTTCTCACTGGTCCTCGCAACGCAGCTGAACTTAAAGCTAACGCCGATGATTTCAACTTTGAACTTCCAACAGATATCTGGGCTGAACTTGAAGATGCAGACCTCATAAAAAGGATTCCATAATGGCAATTAGGCGCATAGGACAAGTAATCGGTATCAAACCTTCAGAGATTGAAGAGTATGAACGCATTCATGCTGATGTGTGGCCTGCAGTTCTTGCAACTATAAAGAAGGCAAATATTCAGAATTACTCAATATTTCGTTATGAGCACCTTCTCTTTGCTTATATGGAGTACACAGGTAACGATTACGAGAAAGATATGGCTTCGATAGCAGCCGATCCTGAAACACAACGTTGGTGGAAGATCACTGGACCAATGCAGAGCCAAGTTCCTGAAGCAGGCGCTGACGAGTGGTGGCATACAATTCCTCAAAATTTCCACATCGACTAGTCAGGATAAGAAATGAAATTTTCTGTACTTCACACCGCTCACGCACAATTCCGATTTGCCGTGACAGTCGATGGTCTACATCGCACAATTGATGGAGTTCCGACCCTTACCGAAGCGCTGCAACTCTCTTTAGCTGAATTAAAGGATGCTTCAACACAGGGTTTGCACCAAATTCAAGGTGAGCTTGCACCTCCTATTTCTCCAGAAGTTGAACTATGGGGCGCAGGAGTTACCTACCTTCGCTCACGTGATGCTCGCAAAGAAGAGAGCGGCGTTCCTGATGTGTATCAACTCGTCTATGAAGCAGATCGGCCAGAACTATTCTTTAAATCTACTGCGGTTCGTGCACGTGGTGCTGATGATGCAATCGGTATCCGCTATGACAGCGAAGCATCTGTTCCAGAACCAGAGGTTGCAATATATATAAATAAGTATCGCGAAATAATTGGATACGCAATCTGTAACGATGTCACCGCCCGCACTATTGAAGGCGCGAATCCTCTGTATCTTTCGCAAGCAAAGATTTATATCGGCTCCACCTCCCTTGGCCCAGATATCACTCCTGCATGGCTAGTGCCCGCTGCCAAAGAGATGGCAATCAAGGCAAAGATTGTGCGCGGTAAGACAACTCCGTGGGAGGCAGAAACTTCTTTAGGAATGCTCAATAGAACGCTAGAAGATCTCGTTGACTATCTATTCCGTTGTCAGGATTTTCCTTACGGTGTGATTCTCTCTACAGGAACCGGAATCGTTCCACCGCTAGATATCTCACTTCAGGCCGGCGACATCGTTGAGATCTCAGTTGCTGGGGTTGGAACTCTCAGCAATATCGTCGAGGTAATTCCCGAGAGGCTTAAATAATTGCAATCTATGAACGTTTGGACGCAATGGTCTGATATCAAAGTTCCGGATGGAATTAACCTCTTCTCCCCCGAGAATTATCCGCTTGACTCTTCAGACCTCTCGAAGATTGATATCTATGTACCTACTTATATGACGGGCGCCAAAGGATTGTCATATGTAAATCAGATGCCCAACTTAAAGATTCTTCAGATGCTCAATGCCGGATATGACGATGCGCTTACCTATCTGCGACCTGGACTGACTTTATGTAATGCAACCGGAGTACACGATGCTTCAACTGCTGAACTTGCTGTCGGACTTGCGATTGCTTCCCGTCGCGGTTTTCCTGAATTTATGCGAGATCAAATAGCTGGTACCTGGAATCCTCGCCGCTTTCCAGCGCTGTCTGATAGCAAGATTGCAATCATTGGTTACGGCTCTATTGGCAAACAGATAGCAAAACATTTATCTGGTTTTGAGGTGGGGATAACCCCGTTCACTCAATCTGGTCGAGATGGATCCCTCACAATTGATCAGCTTGATGCGCACCTTCCAAAGTTCGATATCGTCTTTTTAATTCTTCCGCTCTCCGATTCTTCGCGTGGTCTCTTCAACGCAGATCGATTGGCAAAGATGAAAGATGGGGCGTTACTAGTCAACGTTGCACGTGGACCGGTTGTTGATACCGATGCACTTCTAGCCGAATTAAATTCTGGCCGACTATTTGCCGCACTTGATGTCACAGATCCTGAACCACTTCCATCGGGCCATCCATTATGGAGTGCACCTAATCTCCTACTCGTTCCTCACGTTGGTGGAAACTCAGAAGCATTTGTTCCACGTGGGCGCGCACTCATCGAATCGCAGTTGCAACTCTTGGCGGATGGAAAAGTTCTTGAACATATTGTTGCCCAGGGATAAATTTCAGTTATGAGAATCGATTCGCACCACCATCTATGGGATCTATCTATTCGTCCTCAAGATTGGATGACCGGCGATAACATGGATTCAGTCCGTCGAAACTTTGATGTCTCTGACTTAAAGACAGCTATTGCTGGCACCGGAATCGAAAAGACAATCCTGGTACACGCCACAACAACCTATGCTGAAACCTATGAACTGCTTGAGATTGCTAAGGCTGATTCCACATTTATCGCTGTCGTTGGCTGGCTTCAGATTGATTCAGCAGATGCGATAAAAGAGTGCGAAAAGTATCTGCAAGCTCCTGGCGGAAATTACCTCAAAGGAATCCGCGATGTTGCCCAAGATCTTCCAGATTCAGATTATTTAGCTAAACCACAATCAATTGCCACCGTGCAACAACTTGGAAAGATGGGTCTGTCGTATGACATCCTCACCAAAACTCCCGAGCTTCGAGCTGCCATCGAATTAGTTCGCGCTTGTCCTGATGTTCGATTTATTCTTGACCATATCTCTAAGCCATATATAGCTCGACAAGAATTTGAACCATGGAAATCTCTCATTACTGAACTTGCAGCTTTTGAAAATGTTTCGTGCAAAATTTCTGGAATGGTGACAGAAGCGAATTGGAATAATTGGAAAGTCTCTGACTACACACCATATGTCGATCACATCATTGAAAGTTTTACACCGCAACGATTAATGTTTGGATCTGATTGGCCAGTTGCTCTGCTTTCGACTCATAGTTACGCAGATGTCGTTCAATTAGCCTCTGATCTAACATCTGGCTTTAGCGCTGCTGAAAATGAGCGGTTCTGGGGCTCAACGGCTACCGAGAAGTATCAGATAACGAATCTATAACGATAGGGGTGAAAAACCCTTAAATAAGGCGTGGCGGGCTTGCAAAGGTTGCCCCTTAATAGAGTCAACAATTACAGTACGCCTACAGCAATTCGGCTGCTTTTGAAGGGAAACACATGAAGAAAGGTCTACTCACAGTAGCTGCGGTTGCAGCTCTTGCGCTAGTAGCTGGAACTAATACTCCAGTTGTAGCAGCAGATAAGACACTTAAGCTTGAACTTATTTCAAAGGGTGAAACTCACCAATTTTGGCAGGCAGTAAAGAAGGGTGCAGTTGATCAGGCAGCAAAGATGAACGCAACTGTTCACTTCCAAGGCCCTGCATCAGAGACAATGATCGATAAGCAAATGGAAATGCTTGATGCAGCAATTGCATTGAAGCCAGATGCAATCGGTTACGCAGCACTTGGTACAACACAGTCAGTGTCACACCTCCAGGCTGCAAACAAGGCAGGAATTCCTGTGTACATGTTCGACACAGCAGCAAGCTGCACAGGTGGAGTCCCAGCACTCGGACCTAAGTCAGATTGCGCGCTTGGCGTTGCATACACAGACAGCATCGCAGCAGGACAACTTGCTGCAGATAAGATGGCTGCACTAATCGGTAACGCAGGTAAGGTACTTATGGTTGGTCACTCACAGACAAACCAGACAGGTATCGATCGCGCTAACGGCTTTATCAACCGCATGAAGGCTAAGTACCCACGCGTGAAGGTAACAGCTGTTTACTCTGAAGGTGGAGATGCTCTTAAGGCTCAAGACCTCGTTGCAGCAGCACTTGTTTCAACTCCAGATCTTCGTGGTGTCTATGGCACAAACGAAGGTGTAGCAATCGGAGCAGGACAGGCATTCAAGGCAGCTGGTCTACGTAACGGAAAGATCAAGTTGATCGGTTTCGACTCAGGACAACAGCAGATTGCAAACATCCGCTCTGGTCTCCAGACAGGTGCAATCACACAGAACCCAATCGGTATCGGTGCTAAGACTGTAGAAGCTCTTGTGAACTATGTTCGCAGCGGTACAGTTCCTAAGAACCTAATCGACACAGGCTTCTACTACTACGATAAGAAGACTATCGATAAGCCTGAAATCGCAGCAGACCTTTACAACTAAGTCATTTAATTGACTCAATTGTAAAAAATTGAAGGTAATGGCCGAGAGCAATCTCGGCCATTACCCTTTAATATAGCTTTAGGTAGTTTCACAACAATTAATTGATAGGACGAAAATGCCAACTGCACAGCTCCTCGCACTCACTGGTGTAAGCAAGGAATTCCCAGGAGTAAAGGCACTCAATAATGTTCACTTCGACCTCAATGAAGGTGAAGTCCACGCAATCGTTGGTGAGAACGGTGCAGGTAAATCCACGCTCATGAAGATTCTTTCCGGCATCTATAAAAAAGATGCCGGAGATATCACCTACAAAGGTAAGTCAGTATCTATCCCCAGCCCACTTGAAGCCCAGAAACTTGGCATCAGCATCATTCACCAAGAACTTAACTTGATGCCTCATCTAACAGTTGCAGAGAACATCTTTATTGGACGTGAAGATCGCCGTCCTGGTGGAATCTTCCTCGATAATACAAAGCTCAATGAAGCCGCTGCCACACTACTCAAAGAACTTGAATTAAATCTTGATCCCACAGCAATTGTCGGTGAGCTAACAATTGCCAAGCAACAAATGGTTGAAATTGCTAAGGCTGTCTCATACCGAGGTTCAGTCATCATCATGGATGAGCCAACTTCATCTTTGACGCCAGCTGAAACTGATGCGCTCTTCAAAATCATTCGAACCCTAAAAGCTGCAGGCAAGGGTGTTATCTATATTTCTCACAGACTCGAAGAGCTCGCGAAGATTACTGATCGCATCACCGTGCTTCGTGATGGTGAATACGTTAAGACTCTTAATACAGCCGGCACACAAATATCAGAGGTAATTTCATTGATGGTTGGCCGCACCGTCGAGCAAGATCAACGTCCAACTAACCGCAATATCGGCAACGAAATTGTTCTTGAGGTACAAGGCCTCTCTGATCTGCGATTACTCAAGGATGTCTCATTTAATCTTCGTAAAGGTGAAATCCTCGGATTTGCCGGCCTCATGGGCGCAGGACGCACAGAACTTGCTCGAGCAATTATTGGCGCAGACCCAAAGACTGCCGGAAAGATTATCTTGCGCGGTAAAGAGGTAAAGATTAAGCAACCATCTGATGCCGTTGATGCAGGAATCGGATACTTATCTGAAGATCGTAAACGTTTTGGTCTCATGCTCATTCAGAACGTTACCTTTAACATCATTCTCTCCTCCATCCCAAGATTTGCTAACAAACTAGGTTTTCTTAAGATGAAGTCTGCCGATGGAATAGCTCGTGACTCCATCACTCAACTTCGAGTCCGCACCCCATCAGAGCGTCAATATGTAAAGAACCTTTCAGGCGGCAATCAGCAGAAGGTTGTTATAGCTAAGTGGCTCACACGAAACTGTGACGTATTGATATTCGATGAACCAACCCGTGGAATCGATGTTGGCGCAAAAGATGAGATCTACCAGCTTCTGACCAAGCTATCGAATGAAGGCAAATCCATCATCATGATCTCATCAGAGCTTCCCGAAGTTCTGCGCCTATCTGACCGCATTGCCGTCATGTGCAACGGTCGCCTGACAGGAATTATTGATAATAAGGATGCAAACCAAGAAACTATTATCGAACTTGCTACAAAATTCAGCGACGACTTAACGACAGTTAACTAAAAGGAAAAGAGAGAGATATGTCTGATGCAGTAAAGGCCGCAACACAATCTGAAGGCGGAAGTAAAGTCTCAGCATTTATCCGCCGCGAGATTGGACGAGTCACAGCACTTGCAAGTCTCGTAGTTATCTTCCTCTTCTTCACCATCATGCGCCCTGTCTTTGCATCATGGGCCAACGTTTCTGGTGGAATTTTGATGTCCACAACTGTTATTGGGTTGATGGCAATCGGAGTCACCTTCGTCATTATTACCGGTGGAATTGATCTTTCGGTTGGTACATCACTCGCCCTTGTCTCTGTAATCGTCGGCAAGTCAGTTATGGCACTACACCTCAATATGTGGGGTGGAATCGCTGTCGGTTTAATCACCGGAACAGTTTTGGGTGCTATCAACGGAATCCTTATTACCGCTCTTAAATTGCCACCATTTATCGCAACCCTTGCAACTATGAAGGGCGCTCAAGGACTTGCTCTGATCGTTTCAAGTCTTAAGCCGATTCTCTTCACAGGAGGCTTAAAGGGGTGGGATTCCATTGCCCAAGGTCGATTTATTCCAAATCTTCCAAACGGTGTTCTCATCCTTGCAGTTGCAGCGGTTGTCGCTTCAATTATTCTCAATAAGACAGTTCTTGGCCGCTACACATTCGCGATTGGTTCAAATGCAGAAGCTACAAAGCTCTCTGGTGTGAAAGTAAATCGCTGGCTGATTGCAGTTTATGCACTGTGCGGAACATTCGTTGGACTTGGCGCAGTTGTCATGACATCACGTCTAGGTTCAGCTCAACCAGATCTAGGTCTTGGCTACGAACTTGAGGCAATTGCAGCTGTAATCATCGGTGGAACATCACTTCTGGGTGGAAAAGGAACAATCTCCGGAACCATCATCGGTGCGCTGATCATGTCTGTTCTCATCAACGGACTTCGTATCCTTGAACTTCAACAAGAGTGGCAGTATGTAGTTGTTGGCGGAGTTATTCTGCTTGCTGTTTGGGGAGATAACGTACGTCGACGTCGAGCCGGCGAGGTTTAGGCCTTCTCTTCTAAGTACAAGCAGACAGAGTTGATACACCAGCGTTCATCCGTTGGTGTATCAAAGCCTTCGCCTGTAAATACATGCCCCAAGTGAGAATCACACTTTGCGCAGCGAACTTCTGTGCGCACTCGTGGCGCTAAAGATCGATCTTCAATAAGCGTTACTGCATCCGCCTCTGTTGGTGCATAGAAAGATGGCCAGCCACAACCAGAGTGAAACTTTGTCTCTGAAGTAAAGAGAACGTTCTGGCAGACCTTGCATCGATAACTTCCGATAGTTTCTGTATCGGTGTACTCACCGGTGAAAGGACGTTCTGTAGCGCCTTCACGTAACACTGCATAAGAAAGTGGATCAAGGCGTGCCTTAAGTTCGGCCTCGTTGAATTCAGTCATGTTAGATATCGTAACTAATTTGCTTGACTCGTATGAAATCAAGATCGATTCCGAGCTTATCTGCTCCAAGAGTATGGCTTGCGGAGACTCGTACTTGATGGTTGCCTGATGGCAGCGTTGTGTCACCAATAAGGAGTTCGACCCATTTTCCCTGTGTCGGTGGAAATATAGTTCCGCGGTTGATGTACTGCTCATAATCTTGGTTTTGATTACCATCGTAAAAGAGATGATTTCCAGCTACTACACGTCCATTAAATGGTTCATTGAAGGATCTATAACGCACTGATATTTCATACTTACCTGGCAAACCAATCTGGCTGAGCACACTGACACCAAACTCT
>Ga0114960_10002044_pt1 | contig 15905 bp, 16 predicted proteins | sample C_130625_MF_Meta_FD_92637 | JGI IMG/M metagenome (GOLD analysis project Ga0114960, IMG submission 92637) | Freshwater microbial communities from Lake Croche, Canada to study carbon cycling - C_130625_MF_MetaG | ecosystem: Environmental > Aquatic > Freshwater > Lake | place: Lake Croche, Canada... | reverse complement strand
GCTTTCTGTATCATGGTGGTACCTATATTTTTCCAACGAGGGGCACGGTAAACAGGTAGCTCTAAAATAAAATAACTTTTCTCTTTAATATGAATAAACCATTTTAAAACCATACTAGCTAGTAGTGCCATAACAATGCCCATTAAATATAAGCCCATCATAACCAGTCCTTGTAAACTTAAAAAACCAAAGTACATTCTATCATCAATGACAAGTGATATTAAAATAGTATATACCGGTAGTCTTGCACTGCAACTCATAAAAGGAGTTACCATTATAGTAAGTAAACGTTCTTTTTTATTTTCAATATTTCTAGCACTCATTATAGCTGGCACTGCACAAGCAAAACCACTAATCATGGGCATTACACTTTTTCCATTCAAGCCCACTTTACGCATCAACTTATCACTTAAAAAACTAATGCGGGCCATATAACCCGTATCTTCTAATAAAGTAATAAGCCCAAATAAAATCATAATTTGCGGCACGAATACCACAATACCTCCAATACCCGCTACTAGTCCATTCACCAGTAAGTCCTCCCACCAAACACTCGGTAGCACTGTATTTAAATAAGTAGTTAAATGGGTAAATATCCATTCAATACCATCCATCGGAAATTTTGCCATCCAAAAAACCGATTGAAATAAAACAAACAATACCGAAAGTAAAATAGCATAACCACCTATACGATGTAAAAAAATTGAATCTAATTTTTCAGCTCTTTTTTTCTTGGCACTAGGATCAGGGCTAGTAACCCTCGTTTTCATGATCTCACTTATATGACTATAGCGTTCTAATATTTCCTGGGCCTGTGTTTTGGTATGATTAAAATGGTTGTCAATTTCTATTTGTTGAATTTCCTGCTGCATTTCTTTATCCAATGGAAATGCTTCATGATGCATTAAATAATGCAGCGCAGCATAATCGCTATGTGTGGGATATAATTTTTTAAATGCTTCTATGGCTGCAGGGGCCAATTTCTTATTATCAATAAAACTAGCTTGATTTTTTGAACGCGTTGTTTGAATAATATTTGTCAAAGCCGTTTTTAATTCAGTAAGTCCTTTATTTTTTCTCGCATCAACTGCTAATACAGGAATACCTAAATCTTCTTGCAGTCCTGCAATATCAATTTTAATTCCTTTTTTACTAGCTAGGTCATTCATGGTTAATGCCAAGACCACGGGAATTTTTAAATCAATAATTTGACTACAAAAAAGTAAATTTCTTTTTAAATTACTTGCATCTGCAATAAGTAATATTAAGTCAGTTTTGACTTCTTCATCCACACCCATAAGTACTTTATAGGCAACCCATTCATCTTCTCTTTTGGGATAAAAACTATAGGTTCCGGGTAAATCTATTAGGGTAGTAGGCTGGCCCGCTAACTGCATCTGTCCTGTTTTTTTATCTACAGTTACGCCAGGAAAATTGCCTACTTTTTGATGCATGCCAGTGAGTGCATTAAAAAGAGAACTTTTTCCGCAATTGGGATTACCAACTAGTGCAATATGTATACCAGCATTCATGAGGTGGCAAAGCTAGGTTTTATGATTGGCTAAGGCTTACGAAATTAGAAATTGAGCCCCTTTGTGGACCTGATAAAAATCATATCAAATTTTAGTGTTCCGAGTGTTTTGCTAATAGCTTTATTTAACTTTGAGCTACAAACTTATATCTATGTTCAGAATTATATTATTCTTGGTGGCCCTATGTCCTATTTTGTTAAATGCCCAAGGACTTAAAAGGGCTGATAAATTGCTCATTCAAAACATAGAAAACCATATAAAATATTTAGCCAGTGATGAATTAGAAGGTCGTCGTGCTGGAACTCTAGGTGAACAAAAAGCAGTGGACTATATTATAGCACAATATCAAAAGTCAGGTATACAAGCCATGGGTAATAATGGCTTTATTCAAAGCTTTCTCATTGATGAAGGAAAGAAGTTAACAACTAATTCTTTTATTAAAGTAAATAAACAAACACTTCTATTAGACAGTTCTTTTTTTCCTATTTCTAATAGTGGTTCAGGCAATATAAAATCAATGGCTTCTGTTTCTTTAAATGAAGCAAAGCAAATTTGGTTTAAAGATGTAAATGAAGTCTTGGAAGAAAATACTAGTAATCCACATTTTGATATCAATGAATGGCTACTTACAATAACAAAAGAAACTAAACAAAAAGGTGGAGCTGCACTGTTCTTACACAACAGTGGCAACTTAGTGGATAATATTCAATATTATAAATTTGATACAACTAAAGCCCTACCTATTCCGGTCATATACATCACCAAAAAAGGCTATGCAAAATATTTCAGTGATGAATTAAATACTTATGAAATTGAAGCTAGTATTGAGTTTGAGCACGCTACAAGAACTGCGCATAATGTAGCTGCTTTTATTGATAACCATGCAATAAATACTATTATCTTAGGTGCCCATTTAGACCATCTAGGATATAATGAAGACCATAGCGCGCTGGATATAAATAATAATATTAGAAATGGTGCCGATGACAACGCAAGTGGAACAGCTGCTTTAATTGAGTTAGCAAAAGCACTTCAAAAAAAATCGCCTAAAAATAATAACTATTTAATTCTACATTTTTCTGGTGAAGAGTTAGGTTTATTGGGTAGCAAGTATTGGTTAGAACATCCTACCTATGTAGGCAATTATAATTACATGATTAATATGGATATGGTTGGTAGGTATGATACCGCCAGAAAATTAACGGTGGGAGGTTTCGGTACTTCTAGTAAGTGGTCAAATATTTTAGCAAGTGTACCTACTTCTTTATTGATTCATTATGATAGTGCAGGGTCAGGCCCTAGTGACCATGCTAGTTTTTATAGAAAAGACATGCCCGTATTATTTATGTTTACTGGAAGTCATTCAGATTATCATAAAGCTACTGATGATTGGGATAAAATTAATTTTGAAGGAGAGCTTCAAGTGATAAGATATGTACAATCCATTATTAAGACCACAGATGCAGTGGGTAAATTAGATTTCCTTAAGACACGCGAGGCTGCCATGGGCCGTAGTACTAAGTTTACCGTAAGCTTAGGGGTCATGCCCGATTATGCATTTACCGGTACAGGTCTAAGAATTGAAGGTGCAAGTCAAGGTAAATTAGGTGAAAAAATTGGGTTGAAAGCAGGTGATGTATTACTACAATTAGGTGAATATAAAATTGTAGATGTTATGAATTATATGCAAACACTTTCTAAATTTAAAAAAGGAGATGCAGCAGTATTAGTATATAAAAGAGGAGCAGAAGAATTAAAAGCCAATATTGTTTTTTAAAAATAATTATTTGTGAGTAGTAAATTAATTTTAGATCAAGATGCTATTAATGAAAGCGATTTCGAGGGTTCTCGTATTTTAGGGATAACAGCGCCTATTAAGAATTATCAATTCTGTATTTTGCTCAATCAATACATGGGTTTTGAATTTAGATTTAATCCCAATCATGAAATTGCTATAAAAAGAAAAAATAGAACTTATTATTTTTCAATGTATGAGGGTAATGAACCCAATACTTCCATTCATCATTTTGTATATCATAATCAATTCGATGGCGAATATTTATTGCCTGAATTAAAACACATGGATTTTATTTGGTGGATTAGAGGGGAGTGGATTGAAGATGAAAAAGTAAATGATATCTTACAAACAGTGCGCGGTATTAAAGGGGTACAGCTAGTGGCAGAATTAACACCCGATCAAATCAAAAACAAAGGCCATCTAATTTTTGAATAGAGACTTCAAATAAAATAGCAAATTTTATTATAAGCTTAATCGATGTAAATTCTTTTTTCTTTTGCAGCTATACACTCGCCAATTGTATTAAAGTATTCAATGCCCATTGCTTGTAAAATAGTTTGTACTTCTTTTAAGGCAGAAGGCGCTACAGCAATTAATAAACCACCGTTGGTTTGAGGGTCGGGTAATAATAATTTTGCTTCTGTTTCATCTACCAATGGCCCCAAAACCACGCCAGCACTAATGGAGCTCCAATTGCGTGCAGTGGCTCCTGGTATTGTTTTTTGAGCAATATAGTTTCTTACAGCAGGTATAATTGGAATTTTATTATACTCAATAGAGGCCGATAAATTACTTCCTTCCATCATCTCAGTTAAATGTCCAAGTAATCCAAATCCTGTTACATCGGTCATGGCATGTACTTCTTTAATTTTTCCTAAAGCTTCACCTGCTTTATTAATGGTAGTGAGCTGTTTTACTAAAAAACTTAAATCTTCATTCGTGAGTACTGCTCTTTTTTGTGCAGTTGCCATAATACCTACCCCTAATGGTTTGGTTAATATTAATACATCGCCCTCCTTAGCGGTATCATTTCTTTTTAAATTTTCTATGTCCACCAGTCCATTCACCACTAATCCAAAAATGGGATCCTGACTATCAATACTATGTCCTCCAGCAATCACAATACCAGCTTCTGTGCATGTTTTTCTTGCACCCTCCATTACTTTAGCAGCTTCAGCTGCAGGTAGTGTAGCTAAAGGCCAACCCAATACAGCCAATGCAAATATGGGTTTACCTCCCATGGCATAGACATCGCTAATGGCATTGGCTGCTGCAATTTGTCCAAAAGAAAATGCATCGTCCACAATGGGCATAAAAAAATCGGTGGTACTTATCATTGCTGTCTTTTCATCTAACTTATAAACAGCTGCATCATCTCTACTATCATTACCCACTAATAAATTTTTTACATTGGTTTTGGCTCCAACATTATGTGCAGCTAATATTTCAGAAAGTATAGCGGGTGAAATTTTACATCCACAACCACCACCTTTAGAATGTTCGGTTAATTTTATACTCATGCTTACTTTATTATTTTTTAGTCGCTTTATATTTTACTTCTATTTCGCATTTATTTCAAATCTGTTTTACAACTGATTTATAACTATTTTATTTCTATACACGCTGCATCAAAAGTTTGAATGGTTTTTTCATCGCCTTCAATTAACCAATTTTGAATGGCCTTTGTTAAGGCACCACTTAAATGTTTTTGCATTTTTTTTAAATCCCAATTTTGATGCGTAATTTCTTGCAAAGAAATTGGATTTGAAGCAAAACGATTAGCTGATGATGTTGAAAAACTAGCTTGGTTAATATTCATACCTATTCCCACCACCGTCCAAGTCCAGACCTTGCCCCTTACAAGGTTTTCAATAAGAATACCCCCTGCCTTTCTGTCACGAAAATAGATATCATTGGGCTTTTTAATCTTAGTTTCAGCTCCTGCAAATGAAGCAAAAAAGGCCCTTGCGCCTAGTGCAATGGCTGCTGAAAACCCAATTTGATGAGCCGGCGTCCAAATTTTATCTGTTTTTAACTGCTTTAACTCCAAAACATAGCTTGAAAGCAGGTTTTGGCCTTTTTCACTTTCCCAGTTTCGACCATGCTGACCCTTCCCAGCGCTTTGAAAATCAGCTCTATAGCAACTGCCAGATAAGGCTAAACCTTGTTGGACTTGTTCCATGGCATAAATATTGGTACTAGGAGTAGTAGTAAGTTCGATGAGCGGCTCCCCTAATAGGATATTTGGTGTGGCAGGTAACAAAGAATTGCTATTTTTGTAAAGTTAGTTTAGAATCATTTTAGTCCCTTAAAATATTCAAACTAAAAAATATTTAACTAAAAATATAAAAATCATTGGAACCACTTTCAACACTTAAAAGCCGTAAAAAATCAACGGTATTACAACTTACCCGCAGTTCTAAAATCTTTAAAACTATCATTCAAGCCATCCAAGATAAAAAGGGTACCAATATTATTAGTTTAGATTTAAAAAAAGTACCTGAATCTACCAGTGATTTTTTTATTATTTGTGAAGCTAATAACACAACTCAATTAAGAGCCATTGCCGATTTTATTGAATATGAAGTCAAAACAAAATGCGCAGAAATGCCTTATAAAACAGAAGGACAATCGGCTGCGCAATGGTTACTAATAGATTATATCAATATTGTAGTACATGTAATGCATCCAGAATCTAGAAATTTTTATAAAATAGAAGATATGTGGAGCGATGCAGATGCAAAAATGCATGATCTTTAGAACTTATTATTAAAAAAATTGTTACTTGATGTTGGAAATATCCACTAGAGCAAGTATTTATAAATTATTCATACAACACCAAGAACTAATAGCTACCAATGATACCTGAAAATAAAAAGAAGAAAGTATCTCCCTTAGGAGACGGGCCTAAAATGCCAAAGTTTAATATATATTGGATATATGGTTTAATTGCCATTTCATTGTTGTCTGCTAAATTCTTCCAGACTGCTCCGGATATTACTACTACATCAGAGCTTGAATTTAAGCAAGTGATGTTAACAGGGGGTGATGTAGAAAAAATTGACCTCATACAAAATAAAGAGTTGGTGCGAGTTTACATCAAGCCCGATAGTATTGACAAAGACTTTTACGTACAAAAATTAAAACGTAAAATGGACAAGTCTAAAATTAAAGGGGTGCCTTTATTTGAATTTAATGTAACCGATTGGAATAGCTTCAATGAAAGATTACAACGTTTCTATGAACAAAAAAATATTCAAGAAGTACCTCAAAATGCAGTGAAAGAAGGAGAGTGGTTTGGCCCAATAGCAAATACCATTTTCTCTTTAGTACTCATTGTAGTGGTTTGGGTGGTACTTATGCGCAAGATGGGCGGTGGCGGCGGAAGTGGAGGTGGTCCAGGCGGCATATTTAATGTAGGAAAATCGAAGGCTACTTTATTTGAAAAAGGGGGCACTAAAGTAAATATTACTTTCGCCGATGTGGCTGGTTTAGAAGAAGCCAAGGAAGAGGTTATGGAAATTGTGGACTTCTTAAAACAACCTAAAAAATATACAGCCCTTGGAGGTAAGATTCCTAAAGGTGCTCTATTAATAGGCCCTCCAGGTACAGGTAAAACTTTATTAGCGAAAGCGATGGCGGGAGAAGCACAAGTGCCTTTCTTTAGTTTAAGTGGTTCCGACTTTGTGGAAATGTTTGTAGGTGTGGGTGCTAGTAGAGTACGTGATTTATTTAAGCAAGCGCGTGAAAAAGCGCCTTGTATTATTTTTATAGATGAGATTGATGCCATTGGTCGTGCGCGTGGAAAGAATGCCATGATGAGCAACGACGAGCGTGAAAACACTTTGAACCAATTATTAGTAGAGATGGATGGATTCGGTGGCGATACAGGTATTATTATTTTAGCTGCAACCAACCGTCCGGATGTATTAGATTCTGCTTTATTAAGACCAGGTCGTTTCGATCGTCAAATTTCTATTGACCGCCCGGATGTAAAAGGACGTGAAGAAATATTTAAAGTGCATCTAGGTCCTATTAAAGTTTCTGAAAATTTAGACGTACATAAATTAGCAGAACAAACACCTGGCTTTGCTGGTGCCGATATTGCCAATGTGTGTAACGAAGCTGCTTTAATTGCTGCGCGTAAAGGAAAGACAGGTGTAGAGATGAAAGATTTCCAAGACGCTATTGATAGAGTCATAGGAGGCTTAGAGAAAAAGAATAAAATTATTTCTAAGGAAGAAAAAGAGGTGATTGCTTATCATGAAGCAGGTCATGCTATTTGTGGCTGGTTCTTAGAACATGCTTATCCTTTATTAAAAGTAACCATTGTGCCAAGAGGTACAGCTGCACTCGGTTATGCTCAATACACACCTAAAGAACAATACTTATATACCATCGAACAATTAACTGATCAAATGTGTATGACCTTAGGAGGTCGCGCTGCAGAACAAATTTTCTTTGGTAAAATATCTACAGGTGCATCTAACGACTTACAACAAATTACTAAAATGGCATATTCCATGGTCACTACTTATGGAATGAATGATAAAATTGGGAATGTAAGTTTCTACGACCCTAGTCAAGAAAATACTTTCCAAAAACCTTTTAGTGAAGAGACTGGAAAAATTATTGATGAAGAAGTGCGTAAAATGATTGATGCTGCTTACCACCGCACTTTAGATTTACTTACTTTAAGAAAAGCAGAAGTTGAAAAATTAGCAAAAGAATTATTAGATAAAGAAGTGTTGCATAAAAGTGATGTAGAAGCCTTAATTGGAAGACGCCCTTATGAAGAAGAAAAGGTAGTTACTTTTGATGTAGAAGAATCTAAAACAGATGTGACTACTGAGCAAAATACTAATGCTGAAACTGCTACTGCCACTGATATAAGTGCAACAAGTAGTGAAACAAATAGTGAGGCAAGCACTGAAACACATTCGTAAGATCTGAATACTATTCAATGGAATCACAAGGAGCAAAAACGAAAATTTTACAAAAAATTAAACAGGCATTAGAAAAGACTGTTGCCGTTCCTTTTCCTGAACAGATAGCAGACCGACCCATTTTTATTCCTACCGAACAAGAATTAGCAATTGGCTTTGCGCAAAAATTTACAGAGCTATTAGGTAAATTTGTATACTGTAGTGATGAAGGTGAACTAGTAAAGCAATTAACTCAACTAATTGTTTCACATAAATGGGAAAAAATTTATTCGAGAGAATCGGGTTGGTTAGATGACATGAAAGAATTTAGTTTTGATCCTGTCACTACAGATGATTTAGCCAGCTGTGATGCGGCCATTACTTTATGTGATCATTTAATAGCAAGAACTGGAACGATTGTTTTAAGTAGTCAACAACTAAGTGGTAGAACTTCAAGTGTATATGCGCCCATTCATATTTGTATTGCCTATACGCATCAGTTGGTTTTTGATATCAGTGATAGCTTAGCTGCTTTTAAAGCTGAATCGGATGCACTTCCTTCTATGATTAGTTATGCCACAGGACCTAGCCGTACCGCTGATATTGAAAAAACCTTGGTAGTGGGTGTGCATGGCCCCAAAGAAGTCTACTGTTTTTTAGTAGATAAGTTATTAGATTAGTAACTTTAGTAAGTGCAGTTTTAAATAGAAACAGTATTATAAATTAAATGAGCGACTACATGGAATGGGTGCCTGGCAAAAAAATTTACTTTCTTTCTGATTTTCATTTAGGAGCCCCTAATAAAGTGCAAAGTAATTTGCGTGAACAACGTTTAGTTCGTTTTTTACAGAATGCCAAAAAAGACGCTTCTGCTATATTTATTGTAGGAGATATCTTCGATTTTTGGTTTGAATACAAGACAGTTGTTCCTAAAGGTTTTGTGCGAATACTAGGCTGTTTAGCCGATTTATCAGATGCGGGTATTGAGCTACATATTTTTACTGGTAATCATGATTTATGGATGAAAGATTATTTAACTGAGGAGCTAAATGCTAAAGTTTATTTTGAACCACAAATATTTACCCTAGGCTCAAAAAAGTTTTTTATAGGACACGGTGATGGATTAGGCCCAGGTGACAAAGGCTATAAGTTTTTGAAAAAAATATTTACCAATTCTTTATGCAAATGGTTATTTGGTTGGCTGCATCCCGATTTAGGAATTCAACTTGCCAATTATTTTAGTAGTAAGAGTAGGGCTAAAACTGGCACTGCTGATGAAGTATTTATGGGTGAAGACAAAGAGTGGTTAATAATTTATTCTAAACAAAAAGCGATGGAGCTTGATGCCCATTATTTTATTTTTGGGCACAGGCATTATGCTTTAGATTTAGTTATAAATGAAACAAGTCGTTATATTAATTTGGGAGATTGGATAAGATCAAATACTTACGCTGTTTTTGATGGGCAGGATATACAATTACTTCATTGGAAGGAAGCTTAAAAAATAATAGTTATGAATTTAGATCAACAATTTTTAAATAATTCTTTACGAACTTATATAGCTATTGCAGCAGTATTTTTAGTAGCCTTTATTGTAAAAAGGTTTATCTCTCGTTTTTTTGCTAAATTAATTTACACTTGGATTGATAAAAAGAATCATTCTGATTTGAGAAAATCCCATGTACACCGTTTAATAATTCCTATTGAGCAATTTCTTATTTACTTAGTTGCTGTACTTACTTTATATGAGCTTCAATTTCCTGCTGCATTGAATATTCATTTGTTTAAACTGACATTGCAAACAGTAGTGGAAGGGTGTATAAAATTATTTTTTATTATTTTATTTATTCGTGTTTGTTTAAGAACCCTTGAATTTATTGCCATTGTATTAGAAGAAAAAGCAAAACTCACAAAAGATCAATCTGACGACCAACTCGTATTATTTTTTAGAGACTTCTTTAAAGTAATTTTATATATTATTGGCTTTTTATTAATTCTCCACTATGTTTTTAATGAAAATATTGGCAATTTAGTTACTAGTTTAAGTATTGTAGGAGCCGCAGTGGCCTTGTCTATGAGAGAAAGCCTTGAAAATATTATCGCCTCCTTTATTATATTCTTTGATAAACCTTTTGCTATTGGCGATCTAGTGAAGATAAATAATTTCACAGGTACCATTGAAAAAATTGGACTACGCAGTACACGCATTCGTACCCAAGATAAAACCTATATTTCGGTACCCAATAAACAAATGGTAGACAGTATCGTTGATAATATAAGTCTCAGAAGCGAAAGGAAAATTGAATTAGATATTCAATTAAATGTAAACACAACAGCATTGCAATTAGCTGGCTATAGTGGGTATATTCAAAATGAAATAAACCAGCTTAACAATATTAGTAACGTAATAGTTTATGTTTCAGAGGCAGGTAAACAATTTCATGTTTTACATATAGAATGTTTAGTAAGCATGCAATTAAGCTTCAATGATTTTGTAGCCTTGAAAGAAAAAATAAATATAATGGTTGTTCAATATGCAAATGAGAAGTCCATTCAATTTGCTACCTCTCTTTAAAGTGTACTACTTTAAAGAGATTCTTTAAGTGATATTAAAAACTGCTTTATATTTTTTAAACTATTTAAAACGGCAATATCTTTTTCTGCCTTTTCTTTATTATTCTTTAAATAAGTTTTAGCCCCTTCGATTGAATATTTTTTTTCACGCAATAAAAAATACAACTGACGTAAAAATTCAATATCCTTTGCTCTAAATAATCTATCGCCCTTTCTAGTTTTTCTAGGTTGTAATTGTTTGAACTCTTTTTCCCAATATCTAATCAATGAAGTGTTTACATTAAACCAATTGGCCACTTCCCCAATAGGGTAGTATAATTTTTTAACTAATTCCTCGGTGGGTGGAATATTTATAGTATGAATATCGGCATCCATAGAAGCAAAAGATTTTCTCCCTCTTTTGCTAACCGAACTTGAATGCGAAAATGACATCGGTGTCCTAGACACTGTGGGTAGGACTTCTTCCTTTTCAATTCCAAACAAATCAAGCTGATGCAAGTGTTTTGCCATAGAACAAAGTTAGGGGACTATTAATAGGAACTAGTCTTCCTAAATGATTGGTGGATAAATTGTTAAGTATGCAGTATTTTTGCTCATGCATTTATTCATAGTCACTAGAACCCAATTTGCTATTCCAAGAGCCTTGTTGTATCAGAAGGTATTGGATATCATAGAACTAGGAACTGGTTTTGGTTCAACAGCCCATCATTTTTATATTGTTGGGGACTATATACCCGAACCATTATTGGTTATAACTAAAAATAACAATGCCCTAACTATTTTAAAAGAAATAGAAGCAACCTCATTAATAAAAGAATTGCCCAATGTGATTATTCTACATTTTGGAGCAAGTTTAAAAGGTAACGATCAATCTTTGCAATATTTTATTCCTTTAACGCATCCAAGTTTTAACAAAACAGTTTCCATTATAAATAAATGGTCATTAGAAAAAGCCTTTAATAAATTTCTAAAAAAAGGGGAAGCTACTTATGCCATCAATGAATGGACTAACTATTTTTTGAAAAAAAAATATAAGGACTACGCAACAAAAATACAAGAAGCCTATTTACCCATACATCAACCACCTATTTATGATTGGGCATCATTAGCAGAGGCTAAAAATAAATTAACTAATGGGGCTAATTACTTTCTTGCTTTTCAACCTATTGATGGATTTGTAGCCATGCTAAAAGAATTCTCCATTTTTAAAAAATGGCAACAAACTAATATGGAATTGGTTTTTATTTTTGATAACGAAAAAGACCAAGCAACGGCTCAGGCCTTATTAACAGGCTATAAATTTAAAGATGCAATTGTCATTAAATTGGTTTCTAATATAGAACCAGCATATATTGCAGCCTCCTACACTATTTTATTTAATACTATCCAATTTGATAAAATAAGTTGGATAGAAATGGCATTAGCCTATGCTATACCACTTATTTTTAATAATGCTACTATTGAAACTAATTCTATTGAAACTGCCTGGTATAATGCAGGGGAACAATTTAATTTTGAAGAAATTGGCGCACTCTCTAATCATTTTAAATTATATTATAAAGACGAATTATACCTACAAACTAGAGCAAGAATGGGTTCGGAATGGTTAAAGGCATTCTACGAACAAAGAAAGAATAAAGGACTTGTTCAGTTGCTACTTACATTAAAGAGTTAGTAGGGTTCTTAATTAATTAATTTGTATTTTTGTATTTCAAAATTAATATATGCATCAGTCAAGTATTCAGGTTCAAATTGGTTTAGATGAACAAAAAATTCCTCAAAATATTAAGTGGTCTGCATCGGATAGCACGGCTACAGAAGCACAGGAAGCGCGAGCTATGATGCTTACTTTTTGGGATCCAACAGACAAAACTGCACTACGCATTGACCTTTGGACAAAGGATATGATGGTAGATGAGATGGCCGATTTTTTTTACCAAAACTTAATGGGCATGAGCGATGCCTATTTGAGAGCCACCCAAGACGAAGCCTTGTCTAATGAATTTAAAGAGTTTGCAAAAACTTTTTATACTAAATTCAGAGCCAGTCAACTTTCAGAAAATAATAAATAAACAAATCATAATAAACTATACTAAAATAATTATACTATGTCTTTAGAAACCGAAGTGATGTCTTTAATGAAAGACGCTATGAAAAACAAAGATGAAGCTTTGTTAAGAGGATTAAGAGCTATTAAAGCAGAGATCATAAAAGCTAAAACAGACCCAGGAGCCAATGGTTCAATTTCTGAAGAAATAGAATTAAAGTTATTACAAAAATTAGTGAAGCAACGTAAGGACTCTTTAGCCATATTTGAACAACAAAATAGAGCCGATTTAGCAACAAAAGAATTGGAAGAAATTGCTGTGATAGAAAAATTTTTACCAGCACAAATGAGTGAAGATGACGTGAAAGCCGCTGTGCAAGCTATTATTACGCAATTAGGTGCAGCTGGTCCTGGTGACTTAGGCAAGGTAATGGGTATGGCTACTAAACAATTAGCAGGCCAAGCAGATGGCAAAGTTATTTCTGCTATTGCCAAAACTTTATTAAGCGCCTAGTACAATGTGGTTAGATATACTCACAGGAACTATTTTTATTATTGCTATTTTACAAGGCTTTAGAAATGGCTTAATCAAAGCAGTCATTTCTTTTTTTTCATTAATGATTGGATTAATTCTTGCTTTTCAATTTGCAGGTTGGGTGGCCAATTTTTTAAAAGAGCATACCAAGATAGCTTCTCATTGGTTACCTTTTATTTCATTTTTACTTATTCTAGTTGTAGTATTAATTATACTAAAATTTATTTCAGGTATCTTACAACAAACTGCTGAGTGGTTATTATTAGGATGGCTGAATAAATTATTAGGTATTGTTTTATACGGACTTATTTATTTTACCATGCTTAGCGCAGTGGTCTATTTTCTTCAAGTCTTAGGGGTAATTCAGCCCAGTGAATTGAAAAATACATATAGCTATACCTATTTACAAAAATGGTGGCCTTATTGTATGGGAAAAGCAGCTATTTGGATTCCGTCCATTAAAAGCATTTTTACCACTTTTTCTAACCCTTTTAAATAAGGGTAAAATTGACAGAATTCATTGATTTTGAGTAAGTTAATTAATTGTTATTAATCTTATAAGAACAAAATAAGTGAAGGCTTAAGATTGGTCATTTTTAAAACGAATTAACTATCTTTAGCCCAATAGCAGAAGACTATGGAATATGAAATTATAAAAGACGGGAAATTTGAATATTTAGAAGTTGGAGAAGGTGAAACCCTAATGCTTTGTCATGGACTTTTTGGTGCCTTGAGTAATTTTGCTGACTTAATTGAAAAATTTAGATTCACTCATAAAGTAGTAGTACCCATACTCCCTTTGTTTGATTTAGATATATTACATACCACAGTATCTGGTTTAGAAAAGCATATTGAAGCATTTATTGAACATAAAAATTATAGTAATATTCATTTATTAGGTAATTCTTTAGGTGGCCATGTTGCATTAGTATATGTTTTAAAACATCCCGAAAGAGTGAAGTCTTTAATTTTAACTGGCAGTAGTGGTTTATTTGAAAACGCCATGGGCGATAGTTATCCTAAAAGAGGGGATTACGAATATATCAAAAATAAAACAGCACAAACTTTTTATGACCCTGCAGTGGCTACTCCAGCTTTAGTGGATGAAGTTTTTGAAATCACTAGAAATAGAATTAAAGTCATTAAAATTATTGCTTTAGCAAAAAGTGCCATTCGTCATAATTTAGCAGAAGAGTTACATAAAATACAGCAACCCACTTTATTAATTTGGGGTAAGAATGACATTGTAACACCTCCCTTTGTAGCAGAAGAATTTAAAAAATTAATTCCAAACAGTCAATTGCATTTTTTAGATAAATGCGGTCATGCCCCCATGATGGAACTGCCTGTCGAATTTAATGTCATCTTAGAAAAATTCCTTGGCGATTTACCTCAATAAAATATAAATATGGTTGCAAATGAAATGGCTGTAAAAGGTTTTCCCCTGATTCGTTTGGAAGACAATGCCTCCTTTGTATTGCAATGCATGGAGGACCATGAAGTGCAACATTTACCTATTGTAAAAGATGAATATTTTATTGGCTTGGTCACTAAAGAATTGGTATTGGATATTGCTTCAGATCAAACCATGGCTACATTGGCAGAAAGCTTGCTTCGTATTGGTGTGAATGGGGCTGCTCATTTTACAAAAGCATTAGCATTATTTGCGACACATGATCTTTCATTGCTTCCAGTTTTAAATGAACAGCAGGAATATAAGGGTGTGATTACACAGAAAATTCTAAATGATAATATTGCTCGTTTTATAGGTGCTGAAGAAAACGGAGCCATTATAGTTCTTTCTATTTCTCCTTATCAATATTCTTTAGCAGAAATGAGTCGACTAGTGGAAACCAATAACGCACAAATTTTGCAACTCAATAGTTATTTTGAACCCACAACAGCTGCAATGATTATTACACTTAAAATTAATCAAGAAGAAGCTTCTGCTATTATCTCCACCTTTGAACGTTATGATTATCAAGTGTTACATTATTTTGGCAAGTCTCCACTTCACAATGAAATAGAAAGCCATTACCATCATTTAATGAATTACTTAGATGTCTAATAAAATAAAATATCTATTATTTTTCAATGCTTTTATTTTATTTTTTTCCAACCTAGTTTCGGCACAAATAAAAATTAGTTCTATTCAAATTGAGGGTAATAAAAAAACCAAGGCTTATATCATTTTAAGAGAATTGCCTATTCACCAAGGCGATTTTATTTCAAAAGATTCTTTAGCTAATCTTGATACTCTTTGTGAACAACAGCTTTTCAATACTTCTTTGTTTGAACAAGTAACGGTGCAAACAGAATTCTTAGACAGTTCACAGGCGCGTATTAAAATTAATTTGAGTGAAAGATGGTATTTGTTTCCTATTCCCTATTTTAAATGGGTAGATCGAAATTTTAGCCAATGGTGGAATGAACAACATAGAAGTATAGATAGAGTCAATTATGGACTCAATATAAGACAAGCTAATGTTTCAGG
>Ga0114960_10002036_pt1 | contig 15934 bp, 15 predicted proteins | sample C_130625_MF_Meta_FD_92637 | JGI IMG/M metagenome (GOLD analysis project Ga0114960, IMG submission 92637) | Freshwater microbial communities from Lake Croche, Canada to study carbon cycling - C_130625_MF_MetaG | ecosystem: Environmental > Aquatic > Freshwater > Lake | place: Lake Croche, Canada... | reverse complement strand
TTTAATATCCATTGATATGATGCTGGCGCTTTCGGAAGTTCATACCAGCTTGCATAATGTGCCATATTTGCTGCAACATATACCATGTCGGCTTCATTGCTTGTTGTTTGCGGTTCTGATGTCATCATCCAAGCCAATTGTCTGGAATTCTCATCCCAGTTGGGCTTCCATGGTTCTGCACCATGGAAACTACATCCTGGCATGTCTATGCTGTAGGTATGTTTGTTGTCAAATGAATTTACTCTTAGGGCCGGATGTTGTAGTCTAAAATGAATTAAAGCTTTGGTGAAATCATGTAGGCTTTGGTTGCTATCAAGTAGTTTCCAGTCAAGCCAGGATATCGGAGAGTCTAGGCAATAGGCATTGTTATTTCCATGTTGGGATCTACCTACTTCGTCTCCCATGACGATCATAGGTATACCTCTTGATGTAAGTAGTAGGGCCATAGCATTCATCATCTGCCTTTGTCTCAGTTGTAGTATATTTGGATCGTCACTCCAACCTTCTGCACCACAGTTCCAGCTCAAATTATCATTGTTGCCATCATTATTCCCTTCCCCATTCGCTTCATTGTGTTTTTCATTGAATGAGACTAAGTCTGAAAGTGTAAAACCATCATGACAGGTTATAAAGTTAACAGAGGTCGCCGGTGATCTTCCTGTGTGTTTGTATAGATCTGGTGATCCTTGCAGCCGTTGGGCGATTTCTCCGATTTGTCCCTGGTCTCCTTTTAGAAATTTGCGCGCACAATCTCTGTATTTTCCGTTCCATTCACCCCATCTTCCAAAAGCAGGAAATGTGCCTACTTGGTAGAGACCACCTGCATCCCATGCTTCTGCAATTAATTTGCATGAGGATAGTATTGGATCAAAAGCAAGTGTCTCAAGCAACGGTGGATTAGATAGGGGAGCTCCCCATGGATCTCTGCCAAGGATTGATGCAAGATCAAAGCGGAAACCATCAATGTGATATTCAGCAGCCCAATAGCGTAGACAATCAAGTACTAGGGATCTGACCACAGGGTTGTTGCAATTTAGAGTATTTCCTGTGCCACTGAAGTTGAAATAATATCCTTCTGGTGTAAGCATGTAATATGTTTTGTTGTCTAGTCCTTTGAATGATAATGTTGGCCCATTTTCATTGCCTTCTGCCGTATGATTGAATACCACGTCTAATATCACTTCTATGCCGGCGGCATGTAGTGATTTTACCAGTTGCTTGAATTCATCTACTTGCATGCCAAATTTGCCCGTGGAGGCGAATGCAGCCTTGGGGGCAAAGAAACCTAGGGTGCTATAGCCCCAATAATTATAAAGCTGCTCATTTGTTTCTGGATGAATTCTTGAATTTTCAAATTCATCAAACTCAAAGATAGGCATCAATTCCACTGCATTGATGCCCAGTTGTTTCAAGTAGGGAATTTTTTCAACGAGGCCGGCATAGGTGCCTGGATGACTCACCCCTGAGCTTCCATCCTTTGTGAATCCTCTAACGTGTAATTCATATATGACGAGGTCTGCAGGATCTATTTCTAGTGGACGGTCATCTTGCCAGTCAAAGTCATCGAAGGGGACCCTAGCTCTATAGGGATAGGGTCTTTCCCAATTGGGCTTTTTGCCCCATTCATCTCTGCCTGAGATCAGGCGTGCGTAAGGATCCATGAGGATCTCAGCCCTGTTGAATCTATGGCCTGCCCCCGGGTTGTGGGGGCCATCAATGCGGTATCCGTATTCTATTTCCTCTGGATTTACATCAAAAACTATTATGCTATACACATCTCCAATCTTATAGTTTTCTGGAATCTGAATTTCTACTAAGGGTTGGTCTTGCTCTTTTTCAAACAAGACCAGTGTGCAGCTGGTGCCGGCAGAGCTATAAATTGAGAAGTTTATACCGTTTTGAATAAGGGATGCGCCAAAGGGCAAGGGTTTGCCAGGCCTCACTTTGTAGCCGTTAATCGTTTCGGTTGATCTTTGATCTATTCTTTCAATTATTGTCATTTTTGTTCCTCCGGAAGTGCTGATAAGCTTGGGTAGTTTGTGAAGTATTGGTAAAATCCTGTTACTTTCATTGTCTCGGCGATCTCTTCGATTAGGCCGACCAGGCAAAGTTTTACATTCATGTCTTGGGTCTTGCGATAAAGAGTTAGCATTGTCCGTAAACCTGCACTCGACATGAAGGGAACATCGCTTAATTCTAAGGCTACTGGTAAATCTCCTTTGATATTTTCTTCAAGATAATCCCTCAGGTCTCCCACTGTTTTAGAGTCTACCTGTCCATTTACTTCTATAACTTGCCATCCCTTCGTAGTTTTTTTGCTGAGTTCCATTTGTTGTTCCTCCTATTTGGGTGTTACCGTAACTTTTACTCTCAAGCGTTCATCTGATTCTGGAAGTGTTACGCTTAGCCCTTTAGCGTCGTAATTAGTGTACTCAACCCCGTTTATCTGGCAGGCTGTTATTTCAATGCTTCCTTTTGGAAGCATGTCTGGGGACACGTAAGAATTCTATCCTTGAAGCCATTGGGCAATGGCTTGAAGAAGAGATCTAAAGGTCGTTTTTTGATCATTAGATCAATGTAAACCGTTGAGAGGAAGCAGAGTTCAGTTGAGTGGTATGCGCTCATTGAATGGCTTCCCTTGAACCTTTCGGTGCCGAGCAGGTAAGGAACGCCATTGGCTAGCACATTGAAGTAAACAGCACCGTCATTGTGATCAAGGAAAAATGCATTATAGAATGTGGCTGACTCGTCGGCATATTTTTTATATTCTTTGTTTTCAGGATTGTGGCCCTGAAGTATCAAGTAAGCGAGAATACCTTGCTCTTGTTGCCACCACGCTTTTCTGTCGTGCCATGCATAGCGATGGAATTTTTGACCTGCTTTTAATACTCTCTCTACCACGTCATACCAGCCAAAACGTTGGTTGTCATAACCTACCTTAGGCATTAACCCAGCAATTTTTTCAGCTAAGTTTTTGTATAGATCCTTTGGTTTGATCGCTTGAAAGCGCATTAAGTTCCAAGCAATCTTCAGGTTGTGCCCCACCACTGCGCGGTTCTGTTGCCAGCCCCACTCTTGATCTTTGCTCCAGTCATCAAAGAATTTTTCCTGAACGAATGGGCTGTTATCGTAATCAGGAAAGCGAGTAGAGATTGTATCAAATGTATCCTCTAGCATGTCCAGGTAACGGTTTTCTTCGGTGGCGAGCCAGAGGTTAATCAGATAGGCCGGTGCATGGTCGCCCACTGAATTCCAATTCTTTTTGGCCTTATTTCTTCCTAGGGATTCGTGATGGGGATCAAGGGTTACCGCATGGATGTGAGAATAATATCCTCCTTTTTCTTTGTCCCTGTAATATGAGTCAAACAGGTCTATGGTTTTTTCGGCATCGTCTAGAATTCTGGGATCACCAGTGAGACGGTAGGTTTGGGTGGGCCCTGCTAAGGCATAAATTTGCTCATAGGCAGGGATTGAATCGTAATCATCTCCAAATTCAGATACTATTAGTTTTTGCTCTTGGCCGCTATTGCTTACTTTTTGCCCGTGGTACCAATAAATCATTCCAGTGTCTGTGTCTACAAAACGCATTTTTTCCCGTAGATATTCGGTACCTTTTTCCGCTGCCTCGAGGTATTCATCTTTGCCGGTTAGCATGTAGGCAGAGGCCATGCCGTATACCATCCTTGATATGGTATCTGTTTCCTGGAGGTAATCACCTTCTTTTTTGTCACCGCTAAGATTTATTAGAGTTCTGTACTTTTGGTAATTAATCTCTTCATTGGGATAGTTAAATTGCCATTTAATGTATTTGGCTGCAATTGAATCAATTTGATTTATCCACCATTTGGGTTCGCTGTAGCGGTGATCGTTTTTGTTTTCCCCGGAAAATATAATATAATTGACTTCAAACCGTGTATTTTCTTCGGGAAAGAAGGTTCCGTATAGAAATACCAGTTGTCCTGGAACGAGTAGTTCGTTGAGCTTTCCGCCTCTGTCTTGCCATTCTTCGTTTAGATTTTGTGTTTGCTTGGCGTAGGTATTTCCTGTTAGTTCAGCTGAGTACTTGCGACCATCTGACGTGGTTAATTCAATGGTTTTATTGCTGTGATCAAATGAATTTACGTATCCGGAGATCAGGTCAGAAAACGAGAAATCAAGATGATTCATTTGCTCCAGTCAAAGTTTTAACTACTTTAGCACGTTACTGGCTTTGTAGGTTAAGAGATCGTTATTTTTTTTCTCTGCAATTATGTATTTTTGTATTTGCGTCTCTCTAGGCTAATTCGCGCTTCGATGCCTGGGTTTTTTCTGGCTTGTGTTTGCCTATCGCTTTATCGTTATATCAGTATTAAATTTTATTCGCTTTTTCTTTTTTTAGCCCAGGGGGGTAGGTCGACAAATACTTGTTGACCTGGCTTTGCCCCCGAAAGCACTTGCGTGTCTTTGCCGCTGCTGCTGCCGAGGCCAACTTCGCTAAATCGCGGTTGGTTTTCTGGTCCCGGCACCAATACCCCCGGTTTACCGTTTTCAGTGACGATTGCAACGGTGGGCACCAGCGGTTTTGGTGGCAAACGTCCGGCATCAAAATCTATGTCTGCAGTCATGCCAATACGTAAATTTATCCCAGGCTCATTTGCTATGCCAAGTTCAACTTTTACGGTGGTTACGTTGTTGGTTTTTTCTGCCCGTGGAGATATCCTTTGCACCCTGGCTGGGATCCGCCTATCTGGATAGGCATCAACTCGCACGGCCGCAGGCTGGCCAACCCTGATGCGGCCAATGTCACTCTCAGGCACCTTGGCGTTTACCTGGAGCCCGGAAGCCAGTTCAACAATCGAGGAACTGGTGGCTCCAGCGGTGGCGGAGGCAGCGGTTGTGGGTGTTACGTAGGAGCCTGGGTCTGCATACCGATTTGTGATTGTGCCTGCAAATGGTGCTCGCACCACTAGGTCGCCAGACTCAACACTGCGTTGGGCTAAGCGTTGGCGGGCGGCCGCAAGGTTTGCCCGGCTGCTGTCGTAGCTGGCCTGAAAACGGGTGATGTCATCGCCACTGAGAGCTCCCTGCTTGTACAGCTGGCGTCGTCTTTCATATTCACTGCGGCTACGGTTGAGATCCACCTGGGCCACCAAAACCTGCGCCCGTAATTCGTCGATGCGGTTGCGGATGTCGCTGGGGTCCATCCGGGCCAGGGGTTGGCCGGCCTCAACCTTGTCGCCTTCATCTACATAGAGCTCCAGCAGTTGACCCTGGCGCTTCGGGCTCACATTCACTCTTCTTTCTGCTTCGATCTCACCGCTGGCGGTGATGACCCCAGCCAAGCTGCCCAGCCTCACGCTGGTTACGTAGGGGCTGAGGTTGCGCTTTGGGGTTTTTAGCTGACGTTGTACCAGCACACCAGCGCCAATGGCCACCAGCAGCAGCCCTGCCACAGCCCAGCGGCGTCTTTTGTTCTTTGGCCTCAGGGCTGGGGGCACGTTCAGCACGGCGTTGGTTTTGAGCAGGGAGGCTGGGCTGGGAACTGGGGAGGCGATGGTGGTGGCTATTACTGCAACCATTCTTCATCAATTCGGTGCCGGCTGCGGGGTGGGGGGCCGGCTCGCTCCCCTTTAGATTCCGGCCATGCTCAAAGCCGGAATCGTGGGGCTGCCCAACGTGGGCAAATCCACCCTTTTCAACGCCCTGGTGGCCAACGCCCAGGCCCAGGCCGCCAATTTCCCGTTCTGCACCATCGAGCCGAACGTGGGGGTGGTGGCTGTGCCAGACCCGCGGCTTGAGTCGCTCAGGCAGGTGTCTAGCTCCAAGGAGGTGGTACCCACCCGGGTGGAATTCGTGGATATCGCTGGTTTGGTGGCCGGGGCCAGCCAGGGGGAAGGGCTGGGTAATAAGTTCCTGGCCAATATCCGGGAGGTAGACGCCATTGTGCTTGTGGTGCGCTGCTTCGAAGACGACGATGTAATTCACGTGTCTGGCAGCGTTGATCCGGTGCGGGATGCGGAGGTGATCAACCTTGAACTGGCCCTGGCCGATGCCAGTCAGATCGAGAAGCGGCGGGAGCGGCTCAAAAAACAACTGCGCACCAATAAGGAGGCCCAGTTAGAGGATGCGGCGCTGGAACGGATCGCTGTAGTACTGGATGCCGGCGGTGCCGCCCGCAGTGTGGGCCTCAACGAAGAGGAAAAGGCGATGCTTAAGCCCCTGGGGTTGCTCACCTCTAAGCCGATTATCTATGCCGCCAATGTGAGCGAAGACGACCTGGCAACCGGTAATTCTTTTGCTGAGGCCGTGGCGGAGCTGGCCAAAAAAGAGGGGGCTGAAACGGTGCGGGTGAGCGCCCAGGTGGAGGCCGAATTAATCGAGCTGGGCAACGATGAACGGCAGGATTATCTCGAGGGCCTTGGCGTTAGCGAAGGCGGCCTGCGCAGCTTGATCAGAGCCACCTACAGCCTGCTGGGCTTGCGCACCTATTTCACCACCGGTGAGAAGGAAACCCGTGCCTGGACCATCGAAGCCGGCATGACCGCCCCCCAGGCCGCCGGCGTGATCCACACGGACTTTGAGCGGGGCTTTATCCGGGCCCAAACCATCGGCTACGAACAGTTGCTGGAGGCTGGCTCCCTGGCGGAAGCCAAGGCCAAGGGCTGGTTGCGCAGTGAGGGCAAGGAGTACGTGGTGGCCGAAGGGGACGTGATGGAATTTCTGTTCAACGTTTGATCAGCGGCCGTTGATCAGCAGAAGTTTTGGTTGTTTTCACCATCTTTTCTGCACCAGCGTTTAATTGCAGCCAAGCCTGCCCTTGCCTTCGCAGGTCGGGCAAAATGAATTTCAGCCCTGCCCCCCCCTCAGCTCCTATGGATCCCTCTGATCTACCGCTGGATGCTGCCCCCGAGCATCCCCACGATTTCGATACCCAGAAGGAGCTTCACCAGAAGATCCGCAACGACCCCGATTACGACGATTGGGAATACGGCACTGAGCCCCTACCCCATGAGGCTTGGCTTCAGAAGCCAGCTCAGTAGTTTCGGGGTTTGGCCTCAGGTTTTTGCTGGGTGAGCGCCAGGGCCGGTAGGCAGAGGCCCCCCATCAGCAGCCAGAGCCCCAGGCCATGGCGTTGTTGTTCCAGCAACCAGCCGGCCAGGGGCGGCAGGGCAATACCGCTCAGGGCCCAGGTTTGTGAATAAATGCCCAGGGCCAGGCCCTGGTGTTCGGGAGCCACGGTTTCCACCACCGCTTCGGTGATGGTGGGCAGGAAGGCAGCGCTGGCGATGGCCAGCAAGGGTTGGGCCGCCAGCAGCAAGATCAAGCCATTGCTCAGCAGCGCAGAGAGGGCCAGCAGCCCACAACCGCCAGCAAAGCCCAGCAAGCTGAGCCGCAGCCCCACCGCCACTGGTTTGGCCGCCAACCAGTGGCCCACGGGCCACTGCAACAGCAGCACCAGGCCCAATTGCAAACCGATCAAGAGGCCCCCACCGGCCTCGGCTAGCCCAGGCCGGGCCAGGCCCCCCCTGGCCATGTCTAGGGGGAGGGCGCTCTGCTGCAGCGTGATGATGCCGCTGCCGAGCAGGGCCAGGGTTAGCACTGGCAGCAGCGGCTTGATCCACGCCCGGCCCACCCCCGGTGATCGCTCCCCCAGGGGTCCCGAAGGGCGGGCTCCCATGCCATGGCGGGGCAGGCGCCGCAGCAACAGCAAAAGCAGCAGCATCCCCGTGATGTCAACCACATAAATCAGACGCAGGGCCTGGGGGCCTAGGCCCGCGGCCAGGCCACACCCCAGCAGGGCGCCGAGGGCCACCCCCAGGGCGTCGGCACTGCGGGCCAGGGCATATCCCTCGCTGGAGGCCAGGGGGGCACTCAGTTGGGCCACGGCCAGGTCTGCCGCTGGCCAGTAGGCCCCCATGGCTAACCCGAGACCCAACTCCCCCAGGGCAAAGGGCGGCCAGTGGTGGGCATGGAAGAGCAGTAGGTCGCCGCCGATCGAGAGCAGCGCCGCCAGCCCCATGGGCAGGGCCAAGGGGACGCCGCGGTCGAGGGCATAGCCGCTCAGCCCCCTGGCCAGCAGGCCACCGCCACTGGCTAAGGCAAGGGCCAGGCCGATTTGTAAGGTGCCGATGCCCTCGCGGTGAAAGACCAGGGGGCCGAGGAACAGAATGCCCCCTGCCCCCACTGCGGCACAGCCCCTCACCAGGGCCACCAACCGCAGGTTGCGGGGAAATTCGAGCCACCAATCGGCCCATCTGTCCATTGTTTTTCCTCCGTAAGCAAACTCTGGCCCATGGCCTCTGGCTATTGCTTCTGGCCCTGGGGCCCCTGGCCCCAGGGCAGGCGGCGGAACGGCTCACCCTGCGCATCGGCGGCCTGGAATTGCCCCTGGAGCTACAGCAGCTCGAGGATTGGGTGCATCAACCCCAGCGCAACCGCGAATTGGGGCCCTGGTTAAACCTGCTGGAGCCAGGCCCCCGCCGGGATCTGTTGCGGCTGTTGCAGCAACCACTGCCCCTGCAGGGCAATTCCATTGGGCCCCTATTGGATAGCTGGGCCGGACAACAATTGGTGCAGCAACTCGGCACCCTGTTGCGCCCCCCGGAGCAGGAGGGGGGCCCGCTGCTGCTGGACCTGCTGCGCCAAAACAACAACATCAATGCCCTAGCCCTCCTGCGGGCGGCCCCCACCCCCAGCCTGCGCCTCGACCTCGACGCGATCACTGAGCTGGGCTTTCGCTTGCGTGGCCAATTGCAACGCCAGTTGGCCCTGCAACGGTCGCTGCGGGCCCTGGAGCTACCCCCAGTGCCGCCGGAACCCGAGGCCCTGGGCCCGGTGGCCCACCAAAATCTCCAGTTGGCGGTGGCCCATCGCCCCACGGCCCTACCCCTGGAGCTTTGGTGGCCCCAGGGGCGCCCCTTCCGCCGCCATTGGGTGTTGCTTAGCCATGGCCTTGGCGGCTCCAGTGATCAGCTGGGCTGGTGGGCCCGGGGGCTGGCGGCCCAGGGCTGGCCGGTGCTAGCGGTGCAACACAGCGGCAGTGATGGCGAGGCGGTGCGCGGCCTTCTCGAGGGCCGCCAGCGGTTGCCGGGGATGGAAACCCTGCCCGATCGGCTGCTGGACCTGCAGGCGGTTACCGCAGCGCTGGAAACGGGCAAGTTGAGTTTTGGCCCCAGCTCCGCCCCCCAGCGCTTTGTGTTGGCCGGCCATTCCCTTGGGGGCCTCAGCGATTTGCTCTGGGCCGGGGCGGAGCTGCAGCCGGGGTTGGACCAGCGCTGCCAGCGGGCCCTGCGCAGCATTCCGGTGCTGGATAGTTCTTTTCTGCTCCAGTGCCAGTTAACGGCCATTCCCCTGGCGCCGCCCTCCCCGCCGCCGCAGTTAGACGGGGTGATGGTGCTCAATGGTTTCGGCAGTTTGCTTTGGGCTAACCAAGGGTTGAGGCCCTTGACCCTCCCGGTGCTGATGGTGGGGGGCAGCCTTGATCTGATCACCCCGCCCGCCACCGAACAGCTGGAGCCCTTCCGCCAGCTCCAAAACAGCAACAGTCGCCTGGCTTTGGTGGAGGGGGCCAGTCATTTTTCGCCGGTGCGCCTCGAGCGGGAGCAGCCGCTGATGCAATTCGGGGAAGACTTGGTGGGGAAGGATCCGCTGCAGGTTCAAGCCCTGTTGTTGGAGCTGCAAAGCCGTTTTCTGGCCAGCCTCGAGGCGGGCACCCCGCCGCCGGTGGGTAAGTATGTGGAGGGGAAAGTGCGGGCCTTTGTGCTCGACCGCAGCCTGGTGAATCGGCTGCATTTTTAGTTTTTAGTAGTTGCTTCGGGTTTAGAAGCTGATGCGGGGGTCGAGCAGCGCCACCAACACATCCACCACCAGGCTCACCAGCACCACCAGGGCGGCCACCACCACCACAATCCCCTGCACCAGGGGGTAGTCCCGTTGGTTGATGGCCTCCTGCAGCCGGTAGGCAATCCCAGGCCAGGAATAGATCACTTCAATCAGCAGGGCCCCGCCAATCAGAGAGGCCACGGTGATCCCGGCGATGGTGAGCACCGGCAACAACGCATTGGGCAGGGCATGGCGCAGCACCACCTGGCGTTCGCCGATGCCGCGGCTGCGGGCAGCTTCCACGTAGTCGGAGCGCAGGGCCCGGCGCAGGTTGAGCCGCAGGGCGTTGTCAAAAATGCCGCTCAGCAGCAGGCCTAGGGTGAAGGCGGGCAGGGCCAGGTGGCGCAGGGACCCGCTTATCACCTGCCAATTGCCGCTCAGCAGGCCATCGAGCAGGTAGAAGCCAGTGCCCGTGGGGGGCACCAGGGTGGGGGGATAGCGGCCCCCCACCGGAAACCAACCCAGCCCCACGGCAAATACCAGCTGCAGCACCATGGCCGCCCAGAAACTGGGCAGGGCATAGGTGCCGATGCCATAGAGGCGCCCAGCCAGATCCAGCTTTCCCTCCGGCCGGGCAATGCCACTGAAGCCGGCCGTTAGCCCCAGCACGATGGCGATCGCCAGGGCCACCAGCCCCAATTCCAGGCTGGCCGGCAGCGATTCGCGCACGATGGCCCCCACCGGCCGGGCATTCACCAGGGAGGTGCCCAGGTTGCCGTGCAGCAGGTCGCCGAGGAAGTGCAGATATTGCAGTGGCAGCGGTTGATCAAGCCCCAGCTGGTGGCGCAGCTGGATGCGGGCGGCCTCGCTGGCGCGGCTGCCCAGCAGGGCATCCACCGGATCGCCGGGCGCCACCCGCAACAGCAGAAACACGAGGCTGGCGATCAGCCAGAGCATCACTGGGGCCAGCAGCAGCCGGCTGCCCAGGTAGCGCATTAATTGACTGCGGCGGCTCATGGCCCGGGCCTCCGGCTTAATTGGTCCAACCGCAATCGGCCGGAACCGTCAAAGCTGGGGTTGCCCAGGGGCGGCTGGGCCCAGGCCCGGGGTCGCACCAGCCACACCGGCAGGTAGGGGACAGCGGCGCCGGTGCGGCGCTGGATGCTTTCAAGCACCGCGATCCGGGCGGGCCCCTGCAGCCTTTCAGTTTGCTGCAGTTGCTGCTGCAAGCCAGGGGCCGCCCAGAAGCTGCCGCTGGAGGCGCTGGCCCCCACCAGGCAACTGCTGCCCTTGGCTTTACTGCAGGCCAACAGGGGCATTAGGTAGTTATCGGCATCGGGATAATCGCCGATCCAATCGAGCATGATCAGCTGGAAGGCCCCATCCCCCAGCTGGCGATAGGCGGTGGTGGATTCCATGCCGGTGAGGCTTAGCTGCAGGCAATCGCCCAGTTCCTGGCGCAATGACTCCTGCCAAGTGAGCGCAAACAGCCGGTCGGTGGGCACGTTGGAGCGATAGGTGAGGTTGAGCACCAGGGGCTTGGCTCCGCAATAGCCCTCCCCCCGCAACAGCTGGCGGGCGGCGGCAATGTTGTGGTTAGGCCAGGCGGCCACGGCCCCAGGGAGGCTGGGGGGCACCAGCCCCCGCAGGGGCGGCCGCAGGCCATCGCTCACCCGGCGGCCAATCTGGGCCCGGTTGAGGCTGAGGGCAAGGGCCTGGCGCAGCTTGGGATTATTGAGCGGTGGCCGATCACTGAGCAGGCTGAGGTAGCCGATCTCCAGGGCAGGCCCCGCCCCCTCCCGCAATTCCCCCCGCAGGGCCTGGTGGTGCAGGGCCCGCTGCTGGTCGGGGTCCAGGCTGGATGACAGCAGTACGTCTACATCGCGGCTCCGTAGGGCTCCATACAGCCCAGTGGAGGTGCCCATGCTCACCAGGGCGAGGCCGTTGTTGCGGGGCCGCTCCCCCCAGTAGCCCTTGAAGGGTTCGAGCCGCTGCAGTTGCGGACTATGGAAGCTCAGCCGGTAGGGCCCGGTGCCCACAAAGCCGCCGGTGAGATAGCTGCGTTGGTGTTGGCGGTAGGCCGTGGGCGACACCGGTGTGAGGTTTACCGAGCTGAGCAGGGCCGCCAGGGGGGTGTAGGGCCGGCGCAGGTTCAGCCCCAGCCGGTAGGGACCCAGCACCCGCACCGCCTCGATGCGATCGCCCACCACATAGCTGAGTTTGCCGATGGCGAGGAACCGCCGCAGGCTGAAGGCCATGGCTTCGGCATCAAAGGGGCTGCCGTCGTGGAAGCGCACCCCTTGGCGCAGGGGAATCTCCGCCCGCAGGCCATCGGCACTGAGGCTGGGCAGGGCTGTGGCCAGCCTTGGTTCGATCTTGCCGCCGGCTTTGATCGCGTAAAGGGGATCGCCCAGGGCGCTCAGCAGGAGCAGCCCGCTAACAGTGGTGGCTTGGGCGGGATCCGTGGTGTCGATGTTTCCGGATGTGGCCACCACCAGCGGGGAGTGGGGGCTATGGCTGTCGCTGCAGCCCCCTAGGCCCAGGGCGATCAGAACGCTGGCCAGCAGAAGTTTTTTCTTGGCCCGTCGCTTGCCGCCCTGCACCCCAGCCCCTGAGCAAGGCCAAGAACCTATGGCCTGAGAGGGCTATCGAAACCAGTTTCCACCACCTCAAGGGACACCTCGAAGACCGGTGAGCCCCCGTGCCGTTGCAGCGGCCAACGGCGCACCCAGCAACGCTGTTGGCGGTCGTCGATGCCGATCACCTGGTAAGTGTCTGGATCGCGCTGGAGCTGAATGCAATCGCCCTGGTGGAGGGCCATGGGGTTCATGCGATTGGCCAAATGATTCCGCAAGCCAAGAAAAAGGCAATGTCCATAATGAACCTTCCTGAAGATTTTGTGAAGATCAACGCAATTGCCCTGGTTAGAGGGTGCGTAGGCAGCTGGTGATGGCTTCCACCTCCGGCCTGGCCAGGATCGCCCCCAGGGCCCGGCGGAAGCGGGCCTCCTCCACCGCATGGGTGATCACCACGATTTCAGCGCCCGGTCCCTCCGATTCGAACTGCACGATCGATTGGAGGCTCACCTCCTCCGCCCCAAAGCAGCTGCCGATGTGGCCGATCACCCCGGGCAGGTCTGCGGCCTGGAAGCGCACGTAGTTGCGGTGGTGGGTGAGGCCACTGTCCACCAGACGACATTGCCGCCAGCTGCCGGCCGCCAGCAGTGGATCCAACTGGGTGCTGGGGCCAGCCACCTGGCGGATGGCGGCAATGTTGAGGATGTCTGCCACCACAGCACTGGCGGTGGGGCCGGCGCCGGCGCCGGGGCCGTAGAACATCACCCGCCCCACCGGTTCCCCCTCCACCAGGATCGCGTTGTTCACGCCATTAACTCCCGCCAGGGGATGGTCCTTGGGCAGCAGGGTGGGATGTACCCGCACATCAAGCACTTCAGTGCCATCGGGGTCACTGCCCTGCCGTTGGGCCACCGCCAGCAACTTCACACTGAAACCCAGTTCGCGGGCGTAGTCGATGTCGCGGGTTTGGAGTTGATCGATGCCTTCGGTGGGGATCGCTTGGCGATCCACGAGTCCGCCGTAGGCAAGGCCGGCGAGGATGGCGATCTTGTCGGCGGCATCACCGCCTTGCACATCGGCGGCGGGATCGGCTTCCGCGTAGCCAAGGGCCTGGGCATCGGCGAGCACTGCGCCGTAGCTGGCCCCCTCCTCGGCCATGCGGCTAAGGATGTAATTGGTGGTGCCGTTGATGATGCCGCTCACCCGCTCGATGCGGTTGGCCCCCAGGGATTGCTTCAGCGGTTCGAGGATCGGGATGCCGCCGCCCACGGCCGCCTCCATCAGCACGTAAACGCCTTTTTCGGCGGCGGCGGCGGCGATCTCTGCCCCGTGGCGGGCGATCACCGCCTTGTTGGCGGTTACCACCGGTTTGCCGGCGGCGATGGCGGCCAGGATCAGGCTGCGGGCCGGTTCGAGCCCCCCCATCACCTCCACCACGATCTCCACGGCCGGATCAGCCACCACGGCGGCGGGGTCGGTGCTGAGCAGCGCCGCTGGCAATTCAATGGGCCGTGGCCGGCCTAGGTCGCGCACGGCCACCCGTCGCAACTGCAGTTCCCGCACCAATGGATGGCGCCCCTCCGGGCTGGCCAGGATCTGGGCCACCCCGGCCCCCACGGTGCCGAGCCCCAATAGACCGATTCCAATGGCCATGGGGCCTCAGCAGTTGGCTGCGATCTTAGAAATCAACCGTCGGCAAGGGCTGCCGCCTGGGCCTGCATGTGGCGCAGGATATTCAGGAAGCCGTTGGCCCTTGAGGGGGTGAGGCTGGCCTGGAGGCCGGTTTCTGCCATGAAGGCTGGATCCACCGCCAGCACCTGGCTGGGGCTGAGCCCACTGAGCCCCTGGATCAACAGGGCCAGCAGCCCTTTGGTGATCTGGGCATCGGCATCCCCTTGCCACTGCAATAGGCCTTCGCTGAGTTGTGGCTCTACAAAAACCTGCGACACACAACCCTTTACCCGGTTGGCTTCGCAGTGGATTTCCCTGGGGGCTGGCGGCAGTTTCTTGGCCAGCCAGAGCACATATTCGTAGCGCCGCTTGGGGTCGTCGCTGCTTTTCAGCTTGGCAACGATCGCATCAAGGGCGGTGCTGCCGCTGCTGACCATGGCTGAGGCGTCCTGTCATCGCCAGTGTGCCGCCCAGGGCCCCCAGGCCGATCAACCAATGGGCCCAGCTGCGTTGGTGGCTGGCCCGGGGGCCATTGAGTTCGAGGTAATCGCGGTGGCCCGGGCCCCCATCAATCACCAGTTCCCACTGGCGGGAGGCTTGGGCGGGCAATTGGGCGCTGAAGCGGCCATCGCTGCCGGTGCGGCCCAGCTTGAGGCTTTTGCTGCCATCGGGGGATTGCAGTCGCACTTCGGCATCGGCCAGCGGTTCACCGCTGGAAAATTGAGTGCGCAGCTCGATCAGGCCACTGGCCTGGAGGGCAGTGAAATTAGTTTCCACCCCGTGGGCCCAGGCGGCAGAAGGGGCCATGGCCATGGCACCGGCCATGGCAGCACCCAAACCCAGCAGACAGGCGCCTAGGGGGGGGGTAAATGAAGTATTGGTCTTAGAAATAATGGTTTTAGAACCTGCTGGCTGCGTAGTAGTTCGCTGAGTAGTAATTGGCTGCATGGTGAGATCGCCCATGGGGCGACCCTAGGCACAACTCAAAAGTTTGACCAGCTGTTGGTGGCTCGGTCGTGGCGGCCTGTTTGCACCATGCCCACCATTGAGCCAATCATCAAACTGAGGGCTTGCTGGGGACGCTGCTGGCCAGCGGCGCCCGCGCTTTTGGTTTGGTGCTGGGACTGGGAGGCGGAATTGGACACCGGCAAACCCCTGGGGGCACTACGAGCAACCCCGTCATGGTGACAAAGCCAGCCCCCAAGCGAAGTGTTTCGCATGGTTACTTAACACTGCTGTTACCAAGCGTCCTTGGGGCTGGGGCTACTGCACCCAGCTGAGCCCCTGTTCAGTGATCCAGCCCTGGAAGGGGATGTCCCAGGGGTCCCTGGGTAGCTGGGCCCGCACGAAGGCCTGGGGCAGCACCACCAGGGCCGGCACTGCCCCCCACCCAGGGTCGGCCCGCAGCCGGTCATACCAACCACCCCCGGAGCCCAGGCGGATGCCCCGTTGATCCACGGCCAGGGCCGGCACCAGCAGCACAGCTAGTTCCTCGGCGGCCAGGGGCCGCTGCCGCCGGGGGGAGGGGATGCCGCAGCTGTCTGGTTCCAGAACGGTGTCGGCGTGCCAAGGCAAGAAACACAGCCCACTGGGCTCCGTGCGCGGAAGGGCCAGGGGTAAGCCCTTGCTGGCCAGGGGACGCAGGTCGGGTTCGCCGGCCAGGGGCCAGAAGCTGGCGATGGAACCCGGACGCTTTTTTAATAACCCAGGCAGCAGCGCATCAAGCTGTTGAATGATCGCTAGATCGCTATCCCTAGCTGCAGAATTCTTACGGGGGGGCATATTCCTAGATGAACTTTCCCTTGGTTCACTACGGCAAGCTTCACTACGCCCAGTTGCACCGGGGCTGGCTGGAAAATTCCTGGCTGGAATATCACTGGCTGCAA
>Ga0114960_10002033_pt1 | contig 15945 bp, 25 predicted proteins | sample C_130625_MF_Meta_FD_92637 | JGI IMG/M metagenome (GOLD analysis project Ga0114960, IMG submission 92637) | Freshwater microbial communities from Lake Croche, Canada to study carbon cycling - C_130625_MF_MetaG | ecosystem: Environmental > Aquatic > Freshwater > Lake | place: Lake Croche, Canada... | reverse complement strand
GACTTAACACCATGTGATATAGCTATATGCTTATACATGAAACATGTTTTATCCTCCACGTTTAACCATTTTTGCTCTCTCATAGGATTGCGAGGATCATTTACTAATATATTCATTTGCTCAAGCCACATATGTGCATGCTTATTCTTAGGTATGAACTGACCATCAGGATCGATCTCATACTGTACCTTACCATTAAGGTTAACGCCAAATATCTGTGCCATCCCATCAAAGTGTCCTGTACCACCAAACAATACTGACTCAGGATCTACGATATCAGGATATGCCATAGCCATGTATCGCGCAGTGTTCTTGCATGGATATAACGGGCTTCTAAAGTTTTGTTTCTCTTTGAAATACTTCTCTAATAACTTTGCATACTCCATCATCGTGAATGGTCGTTCTAATCTATGTCTATGATTTTCTAGAAACTCCCACATGTCCTCAGCAGCTTTCTTAGGACCATCTATCAACCAATCTTTAACTAACGTGTTCTTAGGATAATAGATTTGGAATAGATCGTTACGTGCATGTCTGTTCTCTTTAAAGTGTTCACGTAGATTCTCTGGACCTTGATACATCAACCGTGTTAGTGTACCCCAATGTTCATTACTAAATGAGAAAGTTAGTGTATACCACAGTCTAAGTTTAGGATCTGTAACCTTCTTCATGATATCACAGAATGGATGTTCATGCCAATGGAGTCTATGAGAAAAGATCTGATAGTCTTCAGCTAATAGTTGATCACGTCTAAGATCAAACTCTTGACAGAACTCAAAGAACTTATCTAATCTTTGGTCTAATGTCCAATCCTTCATCCATGACTCTGTAGGTTTACCATCTTTTAACACTACAGGACTTGTACCTTTATAGGTAATGTTCTTATACTCGATACCAGATATGAATTGAGCTAGAGTGTTTTGCATAGTTCCTTATATTGTTCCACTGACATATTATGTATCTTCAAGACATAGTCGTCTGAAGGATGAGCTGTTAATCTATTAAATGAATCTATAAGCTTAAGATCAAGCATGGCTTTCTGTCTACCAAATGGATGATCTTTAATCTTACATGATGAGAATATAACATTACGATCTACATGATTATAGTCTGCACCAGGTCTAACATAGTTTTCTACCCAACGAATGAAGTCACAGCACACGTCTTCTGCATTGTATGGATATGCGCCAGTCTCTACATAGATCCGTTCCATAACTTGATCTAAGAACATTTCAGGCTTCATCTTAGTTAATGGTTTTGCAAGATATGATATGCACTCTACCGCATTTGTGCCATAATAGAATGGTGATGTCTTATCAACATACTGAGGATACCAATCTGCGATGTCTGCAACCACTGCTGCATACTGGAAGTGATACTGTCTTAAATCATTCTTAACATTCCAATCAAGCATAAATGATCCGATCTCTCTTAATGATCGTTCTCCACCTTGCTCGAGGAACTCTGCTAGTTCGCGGGCTAATCTTGGTGCATATTCTGATAGGTAGTAGTCTCCACCTTTCTTGTATCGACCACTTTCAGGCGGTTTAGGAAATGCAGGGAACTGGTAACCAACAGATGTATAGAAGGAGGATGGATAGTTATTCACCATCTCGACCATGTCTTCAATGTTCTTACAGTTGTGTAAACCAAATAGTATGGTATTATGGTACCCACTAGGTTTTGTAGAATAATTAATTGCAGAACCACATACACGATGGAGGATGAAGATGTACAGCCATTCAGGTAGTTTAAAGTCTGCGTGCTTGCCTGTCCAATTGTGTGCAACGATATCTCGCTGAGATGTTATCTTACCAGCTTGCATCTTTTCCCAATATGGGTGTTCAGGTGTCCAGCCATAAAAGCAATCGTTAACTATCTGAGAGAACCCAGCATACTTACGTTCAACCACATCGTATAGTTCTACATGATGTAATAGATCATCGTTCATGTCTGATTCTGCATGTGGTATCATACCATATGGAGGTTTAAGAGATACATTACACTTTTCTTGCTGGTCCTTTGCAAGATTAAAGTATCTTATATACTCATCATAGTAACGTGTTGTTTCAATCATTTAGATAATCTTTTAATCTATTTAACATCTGCTGTTCATATTTAGGATCATTCAAGTTTCTATTACGTGGTGATGGATGATCTATCTTATAGTGTGGTATGTTATACTTCTTGCATACACGTTCTACAAATCCACCTAATGCTATGATCTTCTTTCGGCCATGTGTTACAGTGTATAGTTTCTTATACTGTACATCTTTAATATCATAACTATTGATCTTATCGGGTATCACATTATGGAATGCAAATGCATGTACATCCACAGATTCAAGCCATTTGCTCAGACGTGAATAAGTGCCATTCTTATTTGGTTTGGTATTTGAAGATGGACATTGTCCTAAGATCAAGATATCATTAGAAGACTTGTGGCCTTCAATAAAGTCTGGCACTGATTTCATAATATAATTATAATCCAAGTAGGATTAAAAGTACAGTTATTTTGCTTTAAATTCTGCGTCGTTTGCACCAGCCAATACGATACCAGAACCATAGATTCGGTTGTATTCGCTTAGTAGCTCTTTCTTAACGTCTGTGATTGCTGCTATTGATGAATGGTATATCGCGATAGTACCATCATGATAAGGCATAAAAGGCGAGAACCCAACAGATACAGTGCCCTCTTTTGTTTGGTGATATACTAATGTGACACCATTTTCAATGACCATTGCACCTTCTCCTGAAGTTATAAGGCCACAAATGATCTCTTCACCACTAGTAAATTTGATTAGTTTAATATCTGCCATCTTGCTCATCCTTTAAAATTATAAATTCAATAAAATTTGCTGCTTCTTCTAAATCGCTAAAGTGTTTAACAAAGAACTTATCTACATCCATCATGTGGTTACCTACAACGACCACACTCATGTGTTTAAGTACTGAGATCTTTAGCTGATAGTTACCTCTCCGTAAGAACGGATAGGATACTAAATCTTTTGTCAAATGTTTCATCATATATTTATGAGAGGGGAGATTGCTCTCCCCTACCCGTTTAACTATCTAAGTTATCTCTTTCAGCTAATAACTCTCTAACACGTTCAATACTGGCAGCTGGTGGTAAACCGTCTGTAATCTCGATTGTGCGAGGCTTCTTAGAGTCAGGAATAACATTACAAAGAGCAATGCGTAAGATACCATTTTGGAACTCAGCTGATCCAACTACTTCTACTGTGTCAGCAAGTTTAATGGTCTTAACGAATGATCTTGTACCGATACCCTTATGCAGATACTGTACTTCTTCTTCAGGATTTTTTTGTCCTTTAATCTCAAGTAATGAATCTTTAAGGGTGATAGTTACCTCTTGCTTATTAAAACCAGCGATTGCCAATTCTACGATGTAGTTATAGTCATCGACTTTAATAATGTTATGAGGCGGGAATGTTGAAGCTGGTGCTTGAGCATTCAATAGAGTATCTAGCTCATTGATGATGTTGTCAAAACCAACTGATGATGGCCAAATAGGGCCAAATGAAACGTTTGTTGTTCGCATTTTTTTCTCCTTAATTAAGCGAGTTTAACAAAATCCTGCCCCCGAAGGCTGCAGGTTTGGTAAGAATATCCTACCAAATTTTATTTATAATCCTACGGATTACTTTTTTAAATCTTTGTATACGAGTTAATGGAAGGGGAGGGCTGCCGATACCGCACACTCTATCCCATTCCCTTTGGGTATAATTAGGCTGCGTCATCGATTATATCCTGCAGAGCTTGATTAATCGGTTTATAGCCATAATAATTAAGCTTCTCAGCTTTACGATCTAGGAAGTCTCTACGTTTTGCGATCTCTCTTGCTCTGTAAGTTGCTTCTAGGATCATAGTATAACGGTTACCTTCACGAGTTATTTCATGTGCTTTAAGCACCGCTGCTATGTCCACTCTTGGTAACTCAGCTTTCTTTTTGGCTTGTTGCATTCCACTGTCCTCCATAATAACGTTCAAGTTTACCTTCATTGTTAAGTCTTTGATCTCCATCTTGTGGGGTGTCTAACTTAACTGACCAATCGATGGCATCAAAGTTCTTATCGAACTGTTTAGATCCACCCTTGGAAATGATGCTATCTCCTGTGATGTCGTTCTTAGCTGCCATTATTTAGGCAACTTATCTTTTTTAGGTCTGCCTTTCGACTCTTTTTTCTTATCACGGTTTCCCATAATCTTCTCCTTAATATAGTTTTTTAGGTGGTTGATTTGATGCTACCTTTTTCAACCAACGCTTTCGCGCCATACTTTTAGCCTTCTTACGGGCTACACATGGTTTTTCATATTCCATGCGATCTTTGATCTCTTCTAAGATCCCAGAATCTTGTATTTTATTGCGGAATTTTCTAAATGCTTTTTCGAATTGTCCATCAGGCACATCCACAGCCAACCCTTGTTTTTCATCGGGTTTTGGTTTAAATCTTTTCTTAAATTCTACCATTAGTAACAGGTTCTCGTTCTAATTACTTGACCGTATTGATCTACTGTCTCAATCCATGCTGTACAATTTTGGTATACAGATTGTGGTTGTTGATAGATAACTTGTGGTTGTTGATAAATTGTTGTTACCGGTGTTCCGTATCTTGGTTGACCTAATTGATAACCAATGACACCACCAATTAATAGAGGCATAACGTAGTTATAACTATTGTTGTAGTAACCACCATGACCATATCCGCCATGATAACCACCGTTATTGTATCCACCATGACCCCAGCCATTATGTGCTAAAGCTCCTGTAGATGCTGTTGCTAATACCAATGTTGCTATAAGTTTTTTCATTTTACTTCTCCTATTCATAAACCATTGTACCACAAATATGAATTAATGTACATAGGCCCCTGGCCTTTATTTGCAAATAAAAAGGGGACCCTGGGCCCCCTCTCTGTACCATAAACAATTACTTGTTCATTACGTACATTGTTACTTCAAATCCAAAGCGCATTTCTGTAGCTGCTGGTTTTGTCCACATAGTATTTCTCCTTTGTTTATAAAAATTTATAAACTCAGATCGTTAGAGATGCTTTCGCAAAGGTCTAACTTGAGGCTCATATTACAGTATAGTTTCCTATACATTATTACTTATTCAATACTATTAAAAAGGGGCTAGTTAAAAGTATTAAATAATAGTAATCCGGTGCTTATTCTTTTGGGGCTCTCTTGATGCCACCAATATTATACTTAGGCACTAACTCCCATTCACCCTTCTCTTTGAAGGACACGACCTTAATCTGAGATAAGGATGCCTTTGGTTCTGCCTTAGCTTTGTCAAGGATCTTTAATAATCCCCAATCTTGTAATAGTTCTGCGATAACATTGCGTCTCTCGATATCAGACATGGAGATATCAGACTCTTTACCATCAAGGGCGAAGAGCTCTTTGAAATGTACGATGAAGTACTTTCCTTGTTTGTGTAAGATGTGGCAGGATTGGAATAGCTTCTTATCCTTACGGGATGCTATGCCTATGCGGGTTAGAGTTTCACGGACTTTCAAGAAATTATCAGGTTCTATCAAGTCAACTTCCAACATCGCGTCGGGGGTCCAATCATAATATACCATTGCTATAGTCATTTTTAACTCACTTAATTGATTACATTATATATTTATAAGACTATTAGTTTCTACCGCCCTTTTCATAGGCCTCTTGCAGCTCTATCACCTGCTTGGGGCTAAGGATGCTCAGGACTTCATGTGCTCGCTTTTCTGAGTACTTGTAATGCTTCATGACCAGCTTTAGTTGTTCTGTGGTTGCATCCCTCTTGTGCCACTTAGAGAACCTCTTCTTCTTAGGTATAGAGTTCTTAAGGAACTCAAACTGCCACTGGGTAGGGATCAAGACATTCATATTCATCTCATTGGCATATAGCACTGTATCAGGGAAGAACGATAGTCCACGATTAATCATGAATGGAGTATAGTCTCTGGATGCCTGAGGATCTTGGAATAAGTCCTTCTTATTATCGTTTATAGCATTAAGGAAATCAAATGGAGTCATGTATCCATTCCTCTGCTGCAGCTTCTGCATTATCTTCATCAAGCTGAGAATCTCTACTGATTAATAGATCATCTTGATATAGTTCAGCTATGTACCATTTGCCCCACTTGTTAACCTTTGCCGTCTTACCATTACCCTCGCCAAAGTATTCACTTAATAATATTGTCTCAATGTTACTCATTTTAAACCTACCTCTTCAAGATTTTTTGTGTTTGCCATAAAACTAGTATCTGGAAAACGTTTTAATAATAATGCCGTGATCTCTTCTCTTGTACTACCTTGTACTAAGAACTGCTGTGTATCTCTGTTGTATGCTAGTATCGCGTGATCCATCTTAACGAAGTCAAGATTAATTGTTTTCTTTTCAGGTATCGGTGAGTTGACTATACTATCAAGCATCCTCTTCATCTTAAGGTTTATTAAGGCTCTTAGAGCAAACCAACCTAAGATAAATCCTACAGCAAGTGTTAATACGATCATGGCTTCCCTTCGAATGGTGGTGTACCTCCGTTTTTGATATACTCATCATATCCACGCATCTTTACTGTATGGATAGCGATAGCGGTTTCGCGAATATTATCCATCTTATCGCCAGCTGGATTAGACTGTACAAACCCACGTTCTATAAGATACGTTGCTTTATCCCAATCATCAAAGTCATACTCTCTATTCTTTACTTCATCTTGCATTGTGCCATTACCTCCGTAAGTGCAGCCATGAGGTTTAGTTCATGATCTGCAACGAACGCAGCTTTATATTGATAGTCAGCAAGTATTAATACCAATTGAGGGATACTTGCGGCTTCCATGTTAACTGAAGCTGTGTCGTATAACTGTTTAAATATATTTATAGTCTCTGAATCTCCATTCTTGGCAACCCACTTCCTTACCTCAGTGAAGTTCTTTTCTTTGAGGTTCTTAACGAGTTCTTTAAATGAATCCTCAGTCATGTTGACAAGGATGCCCGAGTCGATCTTACCTGATACAGAATACCTCTGCAGCTCGTTTAGTACACGTCTCCAATCTGGAAAGTGTTTAGTGACCAGCTCTGCTACCACCTTTTGATCAGCTTCAATGTTCTCTGCTTTAAGGATACCCATAGTACGCTTAAAGAATGCACCAGCAATCTCTGCCTTCTCAGCATTCTCGATCTTGAAGTCAATCACACTACATCTTGAGTGGAGTGGTTCAATGATACGGTTCTTATAGTTACAGGTAAAGATAAAACGACAGTTGTTAGAGAACTCTTCGATGAAGGCTCTAAGTGCTGGCTGTGTAGAGTTTGGATTTAGATAGTCTGCTTCGTCTAGTATGATGACCTTCTTTGCGTCAGTTAACGATACGGTTGAAGCAAACGATTTGATCTTGGTTCGAAGGACATCGATACCAGATTCTTCGGATCCGTTTATGAGTAGATACTCGGCTCCGATCTCGTTACATAATGCTTTAGCTACTGTAGTTTTACCTACACCAGCTGTACCACAAAACAAGAAGTTTGGCAGTTCACCCGTTTGGACGAACTGCTTGAATGTTTCTTTTAAGTTCTTTGGTAAAATACACTCGTCAATTTTAGCTGGACGATACTTCTCAACCCACAAATATTCCATAATAACTCCATAATATAATTAAGCTTCAAATGTTGAATCAGCTTCAATAGCTACATAGTATACTAGATCACCAGCACCTTTAAAGCGTGAGATCTTCTTAGATGAGATGGATACATCATAGTCACCTGGTACCATCTTAAGGTTGTCGATCTTTAAGTTAACCTTAAACACAGATGTTGTAGTGCCAAGGGTATATGTGTATGCATTAGATGTTGCATTCTTCTTATCACCTACAACTACTTGAATAGTTGATCCATCACCTAACAGTGCTACATCAGTAGACTTAAGGATTGGCGCAGTCTTAAGGATCATGGCTAACACAGATGCGTCAAGCTTAAAGTTAACCTCGGCCTCTGGGAATATGATCTCTTTCTTAGGTACAACGATTGAGTTAGGTGCTGCAGCAAAGTATTTAATGCTGCTGTTACCTTGTTTCACAGTCACTGTCTTTTCAGAGAATTCAAGATCTGGATCCTCAAACAAGGATAGTACAGCAAGAAACTCATTCACATCATAGATACCGAACTCATTAGGGAATGTCTCGGCAACTGTAGAAGTTGACATGATGGTGTTACTTACTGCGATTGTAGACAGTGTATTACCTGGTTTAAATAACAGGTTATTATTAATAGAAGCATAATTCTTAATTAGCCCTAGGGTTTCTTTACTCAATTTCATAGTTCATACTCACTTTCATCAAGATCTAACATAAACATTAAACAACAAATTGCATGAGCCAGATGGTTCACACCAGTTTCTGGATCACTTTCTTCACCTTCTTTATACGCCCAAATATGACGTTGTGCTGCATCAAAATATCTACGAGCACCATCTGGTACTCTACGCCAATTATCAGGCTCATACTTCTCTGCACCATAAGTTAAGACTTTAACTGTCTCGCGTAGTGCAAGAGGTGGTAACAGTCCATACTGTAACTTACCACCATCAAATTTACGACCACCTTTGTGATCTTTACTTTGCGAAACCTTTAATTCGTCTTTAGTCATTGCGTCTCCTCTGTTTAATATACTCATTCGAATATACTAAAGAGAGGAGGCATTGCGCCTCCTCGTGCTGACTTACTAGAGTTGATACTCTTAGAATGCTGAAGCACCTAATACTGCGTAAGCTGCAGCGATCATCTTACGTGAAGGTGTACCTAAAGTGTAACGCACTGTTGGCTCACCGTTCCACATTTTACCAGAGTTTGCATAAACTGCATAACCTTTAATACGTAACTGACGAACAGCTTCGTGTGGATTAGCAAGACCGAAACGTGCAGTGATTTGCTTAGCAGTTACAGTTTTACCTGATTTAAGATATTTGATTAATGATGTTGTTGCTGACATACTATTGCTCCTTGGATATGCGACGTTACGGGAAATACTGATAAGATTGTCGCTAGTCTTACCGAATACAGAACCATTATACACTGGTTTTGAATTAAAGTTAAATAATTTTTTTAAGATTTTGTTCATAATATATTATGGCTTTAGGCCATACTCCTTGATCACGTTATTTAATAATGGTGAGAACTTAGATAAGTCCACCACCGCTTCTACATTTCCACTGAGATAATCCTCTATCTCCGATTCAGTGGGGACCGGAAATCCATAAACACTTTTCAATACTTTGTTCTCTGCTACTATGAGCCAATTAGGGTAACCTAACTTTAGGCCACTCACACCCCTTAGGTCCATCATTATCTGATGATAAGACTTAATTTGACCTAAGGTTATATCAGCTTGAGTATGATTGAATTGCTTCATGACCTCAATGACATATTGTTTTTGTGTTGGCTTAAGCTCCTTAAATTGCATTAGGTGTACTCGGTCTTGAAGCATCATCAGCTTCTAATGGGTTGATCGGTGCTGCCTCAACTTCAGGTGCTGGGTTTGATATCTTATCAAATACATCCATGAATGCAGCTTTAGTTTGTGGATCAAATCTGTTACAGCATAACTCGATTGCTTTCTCTTTCTTTTTGAAGATTGAGAATGCTCGTACGATATGAGTCATACGACGGGTTGTGATAGTCTCGTCTACACCACCATCTTCAAAGGTACGACGGATAGCATCGGCCCATTTGATAAGTGTGTCTGCAAAGTCTTGGTCCTCACAGTTATAGTGCTTCATAAGGTTCTTAACGATCTTCATCTCGACTGATGCATTAGGATACTCTTGTTCGAATGTCACTGCAAATCGTTCTAAGAATGCTTCGTTAAGCACGTTCGTACCGATGTATCGACCGTCATCTGAACCTTTACCTTTAGTGTTTGCTGTAGCAATGATGTTAAAGCCGGCAGCTGGAACGATAACCTCGTTCTTAAGTTTAAAGTAGTAAGGCTTGCCTTCGAGGATTGGTTGTAAACACAAGAGAGTGTTAGCTGAACCAGCATCCACTTCGTCAAGCAATAATGTATAACCATTACGCAACGCGATAAGCACTGGACCTTCCACGATTTGAACGTTACCATCGACCAAAGTTTTGGCACCAATTAGTTGCTCCTCGTCAGACATCATGTTAAGGTTAACACGAATGAGTGGCTTACTAAACTTAGCACAGATCTGCTCGATCATAGTTGACTTACCGTTACCCGTAGGGCCGGAGATATAAGAAGGGTAAAATAACCCAGCTTTGATGATCATCTCGAGATCTGAATAGTTGCCAAAGGGCACATAGTTAGGGTCCTTGGCTGGGATTAATGTCTCAGGTCTATCGAAGTTTACGATAGCTTGACTTGGCACAGGGATATCCTTTACAACTGTTAACGTTGGCTTTGGAATTACTGAAGGCACTTTGATGTTATAAACACCGCGTGATGCCGTACCAGTAATCATGAACCATGGCATGGTATCATAACCTAAAGAGTTGACCACGGCCATTAGATCCGTTTTACTGATCTCAGGACTTTTAGCAAGTTGAGGATATACCTCAAAGAGCTTAGCTTGTAATTCTTGCTTTTGTTCACTTTTATATCTCATAATTTAATCTCTCCGTTATCAATTAATAAAACCATTATATCCTGTTTTGTATTTAAAGTACATAGGCCCTAAGTTACTGATTTATATGACCTTTTATGTAAGTTATTGATTTATATAGCATTATGCCACCAGCCCTATAAACTGATTAAGGAGTATACGACTAGTCTTCTTATTGGAGAGCAGCTTGGTGAGCTCCCGGGCGATCCTGGCAGCGCTCTCTTTTTGGCCTATATTAAGCCCTTTGTCATCCTCAATCTTAGCTTTGGAGTCAGCTACTATGAAGAGCTCGTCACGGCCTGTATCCTTAAGTGAGGCAAAACCGTTACGTCTCATGTCCTTCTTAAGTTCTTCTATAGCAAAAGTTGATATGTGTTGACCATGTCCATAGTGAGCTACTAATGCACCATGTAAGTTTCTGAATGTTGCACGTGTGATGTAGAAACCTACAGTGGTGATGTTATGTCTATCCTTAATCATCTGTAAGAGTGACTTAGTTTGTTCAGCGTTCTCAGATATTGGATAGTTCTTATGTGTTACTGCATCAGATAAGAATGGCTTGACAGTTATATAATCCTTAATTTCACTACCAAATATTCGTCTAGTCCTAACTTGATCTGTACCAGTTCTTAAGTATTCGCCTTCACCATCAGTTAATGTGATGAGTGTTGTCTTTTCAATACCGTTCTTAGATTTAAACTCAGGGATATAGTTGTATAACCATGCCAATGCAGCATTCAATGGTGTACCTGAAGTTTTAAAGTTACCAAGATTATTGAAATGCTTTGATAAGCTAATAGTGATCATCTTGTTAAACTCTGATTGAGACATCTTAGATGAGAATAGTTCCATCATAGTAAGACCAAACGTATCAACTTGAGAGTCGCTTGACGTAATCATACGGGTGCCATCTTCGTTTCTATACTTAGTATCAGACCAACCATTAGTGAATGCAAATACTTGGAATGGGATCTGAGCACCTCTACAAAACATTGCTAATGAGATAACTTGTTCGATCGTTGGTCTTAACACATGATCCATTGAAGCTGACCAATCCAATAAGAATATCATACCATGGTTCTTACCGTTAGGGATAGTCATGACTTGTTTAAATATGTCATCGTTTAGTTTATAGCTATAAAGCTTTTTACCATCTAATGACCCTGACTTTGCAACCTTAGCACGTTTATAATTTTGTGCTGACTTACGCATCTCAAATTCTTTGATAAGATAGCTAACGATATTTTTTGATGATGCTTTAAACTTCTCAGCACGTTCGATGTCGTCTTCATTAATTAATTTATGACCACCGTTAGCTGACCATTCTGTTTGATATGTAGTGTGCTGTTCGAATACTTCTTTATATGTAACCAAAGGACTGATCTTAAATTGTTTAGGGATAGTGATGTACTTGTATTCAACTGAAGTATCAGCTAATTCTTGAAGTTTGTTTTGCAAGTTCTTTTCAGTCTGTGACTCTAATTGATCTTCAAGGCTGTCTTCAAGATCCTGCAATGGATCATTCATAGTTGATGGTGCTGGTGTTTCGTCTTGCATCTCATCAGTCTCTTCTTCGTCAGCTTCAAAGTCTTGAGCATTTGATTGACCTTGATCTTCAGACTCTTCTTCTTCAAATTCTTCGTGATCGTCTGACATAGCTTTCATTTGTTCGATCTTGTCTTCCATAGCTTTTTTAGAATAGTCATAGATCTCTTTAGCTAACTTAATAACATCGTCACATGACTCAGTCTCTTCAGCACGTCTTACGAATGCTTTCTCAATGTCTGTAAAAGTAACACCGCATGAGTAACCAGCTTTAAAATATAGGTTGATCTTATCGATCAATAACATATCTTTAAAACCGTTAGCTACACCAAAGAAGTCCCGATCGTTAAGTTCTTTATAACCAATGTTAAATGACTTACGAAGGCCAGGATAACGACGCTTCATTAATTTTTCGATACGTACATCCTCAAGCACATTCATATAGCCTGAGAAGTGCGGTACATCTTTATGTGGGTTTTTAGTTGAATACTCTTCAAGAGTAGTGTAAAGTGCATGACCTACTTCATGACCAACTAACATATCTAAAAGATTGTCAGTCATGTCCTTCCATTGCGGAAGTCTTAAGACACGATTTTTAATATCAAACGAAGCTGTCGATACAGGTGCCTGTATAACAGTAAGGTTTTCGTTTGCTAATAATTTTGCTACTAAGTCTGTTTTTGTCATCAATCTCTCCAATTAATATAACCATTGTATCATAAAGGCTATTTAAAGTACATAGGCCCTAACTTATTGATTTTGTTAGGGTTTTATGTAAGTTATTGATTTAAAAGATATTCTTGGAATGATGTTAGGGGGTAGCCTAAGTTGTATTTTGCTTGGATCCAAGATGATGCTTGGATTGATTCTTTGAGCTCACAATCATTGGAAAGCTTGGTGTCAATGATAAGTCGGTTTTGTGTGTTTGAAAATTGTAAGTAATAAGTGATTTGTGTTGTCATAGTGTGCCTTAAGTTAATGTTTTTGTTAATAAAATTTATAAGTTATTGATTTATTTAGGGTTTATTTCATGAAGGGTTGTTTGTTTTATGGTGAGCTCAGGGTGCGCTTGGATGAATGAGTTTAATAGTTGTTGTGAGGTAAATAATTCGATGAATTGGTGGTTTGTTTGTGTGATAGTTGCATGTAAAATATAGATATTTGTCATAAGTCTCTCCAGGTTATAGGACCATTATACCTGAAATGCTATTTAATGTACATAGGCCCCTGGGCCCAGACAGGGTATATTTACCTATCTAGTCAAAAAATGGGCTGTCCTGGGCGCTGCCGGGAGAGTTGTCCATATAAATCAATAACTTAGGAGTTTGTTACTAAAGAGCTGAAGTCATTGGTCTTTTCAAAGCGTAAGTTATTCTTAAACTTATCCAATAGCACATCACCTTTATGAGATATAACGAAGACATTAGTATTTTCTCCTAATGTATCCATTACGGATAGGAAGTAATCAGTACCAGCCACATCAAGACTAGAATCGAATATCTCATCTAGTAATAGCAAGTTGGTGTTGACACTATTTTTCATCTTAGCGATCTGACGCCAAGTGAATAGGATTGCTAGGTCGATCCTCATCTTCTCACCTTCCGAGAATGAGGCATACGTGAACTCGTCTCTAAACCTAGATTTAATCGATTCATTAAACGATTCATCTAGTTCAAACTTAACAAAGAAGTCCATTGCGGAAAGATACATGTTAATTAGTTTGTTCATTGCTGGTAGATATTCTCTAATGATAGTAGTCTTGATACCAGTATCTTTAAGCAATACTCCTGCGATCTCTTGTAGTTGTTTCTCTTTCATGAGATCCATCTTTACTGCATTCTTTGATAGAGCATCATTAGCTAGCAACTTGATCTTATCTTTCTCTACATCGATATCACCTTGTACAGATAACTCGCCGATCTCTTTTTCAAGTTGTTGGTTTGCTTTGATAAGCATGTTCATACCATTGATCTCTGTAGATATAGAGATGTTCTTATCTTGTATTTGATTTAAGACATCTTGTTTCTCTTGTAGGTCTACACTCAACTTACTATAAGCAGAGTTCAACGTATCCATGTTGGATGTGATCTGTTGTTTGCTTTCAGTTATCTTACTGATGATCTTATCTTTATGTTCATGTTGTATACCTTGCTCACATGATGGACATGTCTCATTACTTGTAAAGAATTCTATATGCTCATCGACTTGTGTAAGCTTCTGTGATAACTTATTCATGTTTGATTTACACATGTCTATGTTCTTATCTACATCAGCTTTATCATGTAGTTTGGTATTCAACTGTTCGATGTCTTTGTTTATAAGATCTACCAACTGAGTCTTATCGTTTATCTCGTTGATGTTAGTATCGATCTTATCTCGCAGCACCTTAACGTTTTGGTCCTTAGAGTTTTGTAATGAATCGATCAAACTCTTCTGAGCTTTAGCTTGTTCAGTAATAATACGGATCTCAGTCTCTACTGCAGACAGTTCTTCTTTGTTCTCCGCAATCTTTTCTTTAAGGATAGTATTCATCGTTGAGAATACCTTGATGTCAAGGATATCTTCGATGACTTCACGTCTTTGCCACACAGGTAACTGCATGAACGGTACAAAGGAAGCAGATCCTAATATCACTACCTGGGTGAAGGTTTTATAATTTAATTTTAGGATCTGCTGTTCGAGGACTTTTTGATAATCTTTTACGGCAGCATCTTGATTGATGATGGTTCCGTTCTGATATATCTCAAAGATATTAGGTTTGATACCACGTACTACTCTATAGTGGATAGGACCAATGTCAAACTCAATCTCAACCACACAGTTCTTTTGATTGATAGAGTTTACTAATTGATTCTTATTGATATCGCGAAATGGTTTATTGAACAGTGAGAAGGTAAGTGCATCAAGGATAGTGGACTTACCTTCACCGTTTTTCCCAACTATTAAGGTTGTTGAGTGACCATCTAATTCTACTTTATTCGGGCTGTTACCGGTTGAAAGGAAGTTCTTCCAACTCACTGACTTAAATATTATCATGTTTTAGACCTATTTTCATATAAATATTATATACTATTAAACAATTAATGTACAATAAAAATGCCTATCCCAGAAGTATTCGATTCACTTAAATCTTTTATCTTGACTGATGAGGAACTTTCACGCCATACTACCATAACTGAGGCTCCATGGAATAAAGGTAAAACTGGTTTACATAAGCACTCAAATGATACAAAGAAGCTTATGGCTAAAGCTAAAATTGGTAAGAAAAGAAAGCCATTTAGTGAAGAAACTAAAAGAAAAATGGCTGAAGCAAAACTTAATAAACCTATGTCTAATGATGCTCGTAAGAAGATGTCAGACGCGGCTAAGAAGCGGTGCGAAAAATACACTTATGAAAGTTTGCAAGTTAGACATCTAAATTAATAGCCTCTAAATAAAGGCCTTTTACATAGGTCTTAATAGCTTCCTTATCTCCTTCCGTTTGGAGGGAATCAATATAACCACTAACAATACTAATAGTATCTTCAAGATTAATCTCTGCGTCGATCGTACCTTCGTTGAACTCTGAAAGGTCTTCGATGATTTTGACTTCATATGGTTCTTGTTCGTACAGTAGGTTAACAAACCTATCAAATTGATAGAGGTCGGTTTTATTTATAACGACCAACTTAATGTACTTATCCTTTATTTCAATTGTTGTAAGATCGATTGGCTCTACATCCTTATCATTATACTCGATCTTTTCATGTATAGTGAAAGGGTTT
>Ga0114960_10002032_pt1 | contig 15949 bp, 9 predicted proteins | sample C_130625_MF_Meta_FD_92637 | JGI IMG/M metagenome (GOLD analysis project Ga0114960, IMG submission 92637) | Freshwater microbial communities from Lake Croche, Canada to study carbon cycling - C_130625_MF_MetaG | ecosystem: Environmental > Aquatic > Freshwater > Lake | place: Lake Croche, Canada... | reverse complement strand
GCCCGCAAGGGCGCGTCCAGGCGCAGGTAGCTGATGTGGTTGCGCGTGATCTGCGTGGGCTTGCCATTAAATACCCACTGGTGGTAGGCGGCGGCCGAGGTGGGAAAGTAACCAAAACTCCAGACGGCATCGCGCTGGGTGATTTGAATCATTTTGTCGATCAGTGCCTGCTTTTCTGGGCCATCGTCGAGTAGCTTCATGCGCTCAAAGGCAGCGTCAAACTGGGGGTTTTGGTAGTTGGCGCTGTTCTCGCCATTGCCATCGGTCATGGCCGTGGCGTTGGGGCCGTAGAGCAAGAAAAAGAAGTTTTCCGCATCCGGGTAATCGGCCAGCCAGCCCGCGAAAAATATCTGTACCCCGCCCTTTTTCAGCTTGTCGCGAAAACGGTTGTAGTCGGTAGCCCGCACTTCCATTTGGATCCCTAGCTTGGCGAATTGGCGGGCATACCAGTCGAGCTCGGCTTTGGCATTGCCGGTGGCGACTAACTGGAAATCAAAGTTCAGCACCAGTGGCTGGCCGGTTTTGGCGTCGCGCCCACCAGGGTAGCCAGCTTGGGCGAGCAGCTCTTTAGCCTCGTCTATGCTGCGCCGCACGACTTTGCCGTCGGGCTGCTTGCGGTAGACCACTGCGTTAAAAGCACTGGGCCCGTCTTCGCGGTAACCAAAAAGCGAAGGCGGCAAGGGGCCGTGCGCGGCTACGCCTTGCATGTCCCAAAAGATGGACACGTACTCTTCCCAGTCGATGGCGATAGACAAAGCCTGGCGCAGCTTGCGATTGCGCTCGGCTTGATCGGGGGTCTTGCCCTGGCCAACCACCGGGTCCATCCAATTGAAGGCGACATACCAATTGTTGGGCTCGACCGTAGTGGGCAGACGAAAGCCCTTCTCGCGGTACTCTTTTTCCTTTTTGGGGTCATCAGCCATGGCCGTGAGGTACTGAGTGCCCATGTCCAAGCGCTCGACGGCAGGCGAATCGTAAAAGCCCTGCTTGAACTTGGAGTGCAAAGGGACCGATTCCTTCTCGATCTCAAAAACCAATTTGTCTACAAAGGGCGTGGTCTTGCCGCAATCGTCTAGCAAGCCTTTTTCTTGATCGCCAGGCGCCCCCTCGCACGGATACGGATCGCCCCGGTAGTTGGGGTTGCGCAGCATGGTGTGGCGCCGGTTGGTGGCGTACTCCGTGAGCATGTAGGGCCCGGTGCCAGCGGGCCAAAAGTTGAGCGAAAGATTGCGCTCGGACATGCCCTGCTGGGCGTAAAAAGCCTCGGCCTCCCAGGGGATGGGGGCAAAAAAGGTCATGGCCAGCCAGTATTTGAACTGCGGGTATTTGCCCAGCACGCGGATGCGCAAGGTGTATTTGTCGGGCGCGCTCACACCTTCGAACCCGTGCTGGCGAAAGTCCAGGTGCGGCAAATCGCGTTGCGTGGGCGGCAGATTGCGGCGCAGTTCTTTATCCACCTTGGCAATGCGCGCGCCGTATTCCTTAAAGCCCACAATGTATTCAGCCAGCGTGGAATACGAGGGCGAAATTACCCGGGGCGTGGCCAGGCGGCGGATGGCGTACACATAGTCATCCGCCGTCAGCTCACGGGTGCCGGTTTGCGGGAAATCGGGAACGCCGTGTTTTCCTTGCAAGTCTTTGGCAGTGAGCGCGTGGTACACATAGCTGCCTTGCGCATCCTTGGCAAAGGCGGGATGCGGGGCGAACAATATGCCCGGCTTGATATGAATTTCGTAGACCGACTCGGCAATTTGCTGCGGCGAGGCCGCGTCTGGCAAGGCCTTGCCGTCTTTATCGACGTATTGGGGTACGACTACCTCCTGGGCGGTGCGGCCGATCAATTCATAAGGGCGCTTGAGGTAGTGGTAGGCGTAGAGCGGCTCATAGGCCTGGTAGGTGAAGGGCGTCTCTTCGTTGGAGTAAGAACTGGCCGGGTCCAGGAATTTGGGCGAGTGGTAGAGCACCGGGAAAAACAAGGTGTTTTCGCGCTCGGAGCCCAGCGGGTGGGGGGAGTTGAGGACGGGGTTACAGGCGCACAGGACAGCCGTAGCTAGCACGGGCCACAAGCGCCCCCGATATTGCAAATGGATTCCAAACGCCATAGTGTGAACTTGAACTGCGAAAAAAAACCGCGACCCGATTGGGTCGCGGTTTCGTTCTAATGACCGCTATTGCAAATCAGAACTTGTAGTCATAGTTGACCGAGACCTTGGCGCTGCGCGGTGCACTAAAGGTCTGGTAGCCATAGGTTGAAACGACGGTCTTGATGTCGCCCCCTGCCTCTCGGGTCTCACTTTGAGAGGCGACCAACTGGGCATTTAGGACATTAAACACGTCCAACTTCATGGTCACGCCCTTGATCAGCGCAGGCTTGTATGTCAGCCCCAGATCCAAGGAGTATGTCCAAGGCAGGTCGCCCATGGAGCCGCGTGGGCTGGCCTGGCCGCCGCAGTAGTTGAAGTACGGGCCATAGCCATAGGGATCCATGGCAGGCGTTGGCGCATTGCCAAAGCAGTTCAACGGCCGGCCTGACTCGATGTTCAGGTTACCGCCGACGCCCCACTCCTCACCCAATTGATAAAAGCCAAAAGCCTTGATCTGGTGGGTGCGGGTGTTGGGCAGTCGGCCCGTGGTATTGGCCATGATCTGGGGGAAGTCCCAAGACACGGTTGCGCCAACGTCAGCTTGCGCCAAATCAGAGTTCAACTGGCCTTCCATGTTGCCGATACCTTGGGCCCATGTGTAGTTGATCTTGCCATACCACACGCCGTTAAACGGGTGCTCCGCATACAGATCCACCGCCTTATAAGTGCGCTCAGGCGCCGGGAAATTACCCATATCGGCGTTGGTGACCAATGCGCGCACGGGTCCACGGCCATCACCGAAGTCAAACTGGAATGCGTTGTCCATTCCAGGGTTGAACAGACGGCAATTGCCATCGTTTTCCGCGTTGGCGGTGGGCAATTTGTTCCGGATCGCGTAATTGACCAGACCTACGTTGTCGCACAAGTCATCAATCGTCGAGTTCATGTAACGGTAGGTCACACGCGCACCCACGTTCAACTCTTTGCTAATCGCCTTCTCAAATCCGAGCGCAAACTCGTCTTGGGAGTTGGTTTTCAGGTCCAGATTAATGTAGTCATGGAAGTCTTTGGCCTGGCCATATTCGTTGTTCGACGAATATAGCGTGCTCAAGGGTGTCACGCCCGTAGGCCGGCCATCGGCGCCAACCCCGGTGTAAGCAAAATATTGCTGCACGTAGGTGGAAGAGCCAAGCTGGCGAATCGCCACATTAGTTGGGATCGGCAGGTGGTAGCGACCACCCGAGCCAAAGACGCGGAAGTTGGAGTCACCGTCCACATCCCAGGCCACGCCAACGCGGGGGGCCACCTGGTTAGGCAGCGACAAAAAGGTCTGACCATCGCCGTTGCGGTTGTCAAAACCTTCGTTACGCAGACCCATGATCAGCTGTACTCGGTCTGTAACGGCCCAGCGGTCTTCAATGTACTGCGCATTTTGAATGGTCGACGGCGCCGAGCCATTGGACACATAAGCAGTGCTCACATAATATCCCGCAGCCGCGATCGGGTTGCCGGTGATCGAGCTAAGCGTTTTGGTGTTGTATTTGTTGAGAATCGTGCCTGGGGTTGCGGTGTACCCATAGATGTATTGTGTGCCGCCTGCATACGCTGTGCCATTGAGCGAAGCGATATCGTTCTTATCCATGCCCACACGAACCGTGTGCTGGGGGTTGAACGCCCACTCCAAGTCCGCCCGCAGGTGGGTATTTCGGTCCTGTGCGTTGGGCACCAGGATCGAACCGCTGATCGCCTGGGGGTGCGCATAGGGGCCAAGACCAGGATATTCGGTGGATGGCGCAGAACCAATTTGAGAGAACGACGGGTCGTAGCCAACCGGAGTTTGCTTCATGTTCGTAACACTCTTGCCCGCCAGCAATTGCAACGTCAGCGTATCTGTCAGGTAGCCTTTGTACTTGAGGATGTCGATCTCAGCACCTTGTGGGCTGTAAGGAGCCAGTGAACTTGCAGGGCTGTCCCAGTTCACATCGGTCGTGCCGCCCACCACCACGTTGTTGCGCGAGAAGGTGGAATAGTCAAAGCCGGAGTATTTGTAAGTACGGGTAATTTCCGAGAAAAACTTGGTGTATTCCAAGGAATGGCTATCGGTGATATTCCAGTCCAGCTTCACCAAATATCGCGGGTCCTTCGTGGTGACATCCTGCCAACCCGATGTTTTTGCCGCAGAGTCGGTCCGCGTACGGCGGATGACGGAGGAATTGCTATTCACACCTTCATAGGCTACAAATGCGAACAACTTGTCCTGCAACAAGGGGCCGCCAAAGTAAAAGCTTTGGGTATCACCGCTGACCTGGTTGGCATTGTTGTACAGGTACAAGGTGCCATCGGTTGCCGCGTTTTTGGCATCGCCCGTATTGGGATAGTAGGTATTGACTTGGGTGGCACGCCAAGCAGCGGGGGAGGCGGTAGCACCCACACCAAAAACATAGTCATTGGTACCGCGTTTGGTAACCAGGTTAACCACGCCCCCAGTGGAGCGGCCAAATTCGGCGCCGTAACCACCCGTCATTACCTGGGCTTGGGCCATGGCATTCGACGGGATCTGGGGGAAGCCCACCTGCACATACACATTGGTAATGGGCATACCGTTAAGGTAATACGCATTCTCTGAAGCGCCAGCACCACCGAACGAGGGAGCCGAGGCACCGCCATAACGACGATCGCCTTTGGTTGTATCCGGTGCCAACTGGATCACCGAAGCAACGCTGGTGCCCACTGGAAGTTTGGCCAGTTCACTGGCAGTAAACGTGGTGGTGGTCCCCGATGCCGACGTATCAATGCCGCGCTTGAAATCGGCTGATCCGACAACTTGCACCGTGCCCAAGTCCGTGGAAACGATGGAAGCCTCCACACCTTGGTTCAGTCTGACTTCGACAACACGCGAACCCAAGGATTTTCCGCCTTTTACGGCTTCCACCTTGTAGTTACCCGTGGTCAGCGACGACAAACTGTAGTGCCCAGAGGCATCAACGGTGATCGAACGGCTCGCGCCCGAATCCAAATTGGTCACGACCAAGGTCGCGCCCGCGTCCGCTTTGCCGAACAAGATACCGGTGGCATTGGATTGCGCATATAACGGCGCCACCATACCAAGGGACAGCGAGGCGCTAATGGCTTGCGCAACCAGCGTTTTGCGGCTAACGCGTGACAACAAAAACAAATCTTTCATGGGTGATCCTTAATCGGCCAATAGAAGTTCCGAGCCTTGGGACTCTGACCGAACACTTTACTTTGTTTTTGCGAATTTCACAAATTAGACACTTTTATTTATAAAAAGTACCATTTTCGCAACGACTGCGTCTCTGTGCACTGAACGCGCAGCGGGCTCTGCGCCTAAAGCCAAGGCGAGAGGACAAACCGGCGAGCGAACGCTTGGCCAGTTGAATTAATGGGTAGTGGGGTCGATGCCGCGCTGCGGCAAACCCGGTTTACTCCGCCGCTCTCACCCGCAAAAAGCTGGCGAATCGGGGTAAACCCTGGGGCGTGCGCCCCCGGTAGGCGTAGGAAATTTGACTTCCTAGGGCTGGCGGATTGGCGCGCTCCACATCGCGCAAACCGGTTCCCAGCGCAAAGCGGCGGCCATTGGGCAGTTCCAGCAGCAAAGCGCCGGCCTGTCCTTCGTACTTGCCCTTACCAGGGAGGTAGCCGACCAAACGCGCCTCCTCATCTTGCACCGGCTTAAGCTTGCGCACCGCGTCGCTACGCCCGGGTTGCCACGGCGCGTCCCACCGATGCAGCACCGCGCCTTCGGCGCCATCGGCCACCCAACTTTCGTAGCGGACCTGCAATTGGGCAGCGCTGGCCACCTCCAATTGCTGCACCGCAATAAGCCAAGTGACTTCGGCCTGCGCAATAAGGTCCTGGACTTTTTGGTAGCGCTGGCGAAATGGCAGCGCCGGGTCGGGCGCGTCAAACACCATGTAGCGCACCGCGCGCCAGGCCTCGTCGGGGGCGGGTTCGGTGCGCACCGTGGCCGAGAGCTGGTCAAAGCTACCCCGCCCCAGCCACAGTTCGCCGTCCAGGCGATGCTTCGGCAGCGCGGCGGTAAACCAAGGCGGCGCGGCAATGGTGCGACCGCTACGGTAGCGCAGGGCGTGGCCATCCCAGATCGCGCGCACGCCGTCGAACTTTTCGGACAAGGCAAATGGCGCCGGATCCCAGTGGTTGGACCAAGGGGTGGCTAACTCGGCCAAGGCCGCACCTTTGGCCCCACGGCCTTGGCCGACCGCACTTTCGCCCGCATGGAGCAGATCGGGAGCCAGCCCCAGCACCGGCAGCGCAAGTATGCGGCGCCGAGGCAGCACAAGCAAACTTGGAAAATCTAAGTCATTTATTTTGTTCATACGCCCTCCCTGGCACGCCCTGTTTCGGGCTGTAGGGCTGACGATACGCAATGGCGCGCACGTTGCCAAGCACCGCGAGGCGCTTGCCGCCAAAAAACTACATCAGCAGGCGCGATGAGCGCGGCACGTGGGACATCAAGAACTCCATCTGGTCGGCCAGGATGCGCCGGTTGCGCAAAATGAAGTCTTCCCACAGGCTGGGCACGTAGGGGGCGTAGAGCAAAGGCATGTTGGCTTGCTCGGGGGTGCGGTGGCTTTTGCGGTGGTTGCAGGGGCGGCAGGCGGTGACCACATTCATCCATTGGTCCACGCCCTGCTGCGCAAAGGGGATGATGTGCTCGCGCGTCAAATCGGTTTCGTGAAAGCGCCCGCCGCAGTAGGCGCAGACATTGCGATCGCGGATGAAAAGCTTGCTGTTCGTCAGGCCCGGGCGTAAGTTAAAGGGGTTGATCTTGGGCACGCCCCGGGTGCCAATGATGCTGTTGACGCGGATAACCGACTGCAGCCCCGTCACTGCGTTGTGCCCGCCGCGAAACACGGCCACCTCGCCGCCAGACTCCCAGCGCACCTCGCCGGCGGCATAGTGCACCACCGCCTGCTCCAGAGAAATCCAGGACTGCGGCAGTCCTTGGGCTGACAACTTCAGTACTTTCACGCAACTCCTCCCGATCCAATAAGACACCGGCAAAACCACGGAACACGCCCGCCCGAGCCGCTGCTAGCGGGCCGCTGTGAGGGGCTGCGTCACAATATACCCTCATTCGGTGACGCTGCGCCCCCGGGCCGCCACCCCCAACAGATCGCCTTCATGCAGTTATTTCGCGGCTACCAACACCCAGGACTGGCAAGCGCCTGCGCCCTGACCATCGGCAACTTTGACGGCGTGCACCGCGGCCACCAGGCCATGCTCGCCCTCTTGCGCAGCGAGGCGCAGCAGCGCGGCGTGCCCAGCTGCGTGATGACTTTCGAGCCCCATCCGCGCGATTTTTTTGCACTGCAGCACAAACGCCCCGACCTCGCGCCCAAGCGCGTAGGCACTTTGCGCGACAAATTGCAGGAGCTGGCCCAGTGCGGCGTGGACCAAACCGTGGTGCTGCCCTTTAACGCCGCCCTGGCCAGCCAGAGCCCGCAAGATTTCATCGCCAAGGTGCTGGTCGGCGGACTGGGCGCGCGCTATGTGCTGGTGGGCGACGACTTTCGCTTTGGTGCCCAGCGCGCGGGCGACTACGCCATGCTGGACGCCGCCGGCGAGCAGCTGGGTTTTGACGTCGCCCGCATGAACAGCTACGAAGTGCACGGCCTGCGCGTCTCCAGCTCGGCGGTGCGCGCCGCGCTGGCGGCCGGCGATATGGCGCAAGCGGCGCGGCTCTTGGGGCGGCCTTACCGCATTTCGGGACATACGGTGCACGGGCGCAAGCTGGGCCGCAGCCTGGGCTTTCGCACGCTGAACCTGCGCTTTCCGCGCTGGCACCCGGCGGCCAGCGGCATTTTTGTGGTGCTGGTCCACGGCCTGGCACCCCAGCCGGTGGCCGGCGTGGCCAACCTGGGGGTGCGTCCCTCACTAGATGCCAACGACGTCAACGGCGGGCGCGTGCTGCTCGAAACCCATTGCCTGGACTGGCCCGCCAGCCTGGGCGAGGAAGGGGGCTACGGTAAAATCGTCGGCGTGGAACTGCTGCACAAACTACACGACGAGCGCAAATACGACGGCCTGGACGCCCTGCGCGAGGGCATACAAGCCGACTGCGACGAAGCCCGGGCCTGGCTGGCTGCCCGAATTTGACGGGGCACGCTGGCGCACCTTGCCCCGCGCCCCTTGCCCTTAGGCGCTGTTGATGCGCCTGCCCCCCAATTGGCCCCCAGCGGCCCCGACCCGAGACTTGTATGACCGAATCCGTTGACTACCGCAGCACCCTGAACCTGCCTGACACGCCCTTCCCCATGCGCGGCGATTTGCCCAAGCGCGAGCCGGCCTGGGCCCAGGCCTGGACCGACCAAGGCCTGTACAAACGGCTGCGCGTCGCGCGCCAAGGCGCACCATTATTTGTGCTGCACGATGGCCCGCCCTATGCCAACGGCAAGCTGCACATCGGCCACGCGCTCAACAAAGTCCTCAAAGACATGATCGTCAAAAGCCGCCAATTGGCCGGCTTTGATGCCCAGTACATCCCCGGCTGGGATTGCCACGGCCTGCCTATCGAAAACGCCATCGAAAAACTGCACGGGCGCAAACTCAGCCGTGACGACATGCAGGCCAAAAGCCGCGCCTTTGCCACCGAGCAAATCGACCAACAGCGCGAAGACTTCCAACGCTTAGGCGTGCTGGGCGACTGGGAGCGGCCTTACCGCACCATGGACCCGGCCAACGAGGCCGGTGAAATCCGCGCCTTCAAACGCGTGATCGAACGCGGTTTTGTCTACCGGGGCTTAAAGCCGGTGTACTGGTGTTTTGACTGCGGCTCCTCGCTGGCCGAATTTGAAATTGAGTATGCGGACAAGAAAAGCGATACCTTGGATGTCGCCTTTTTGTGCGCCGAGCCGGCCAAGTTGGCCACCGCGTTTGGCTTGCCCGCGCTGGAGAAAGACGCATTTGCGGTGATATGGACCACCACGGCGTGGACGATTCCCGCCAACCAGGCGCTAAACCTCAACCCCGAACTGGTCTACGCACTGGTCGATACGCCGCGCGGCTTGATGGTGTGCGCGCAGTCCTTGGTCGAAAAATGCCTGGAGCGCTGGCAACTGCAAGGCAGCGTGGTGGCGACCACTGCCGGCAAAGCGCTGGACCATATTCATTTCCACCACCCGCTAGCGCATGTGGACGCAGGCTTTGCCCGCACCGCACCGGTCTACCTGGCCGACTACGCCACTGCGGACGATGGCACCGGCATCGTGCATTCCTCCCCCGCCTACGGGGTGGAAGACTTCAACTCCTGCGTGGCGCAGGGCCTGGCCTACGACGACATCCTGAACCCCGTGCAAGGCAACGGCGCCTACGCCGCTGACTTCCCGCTCTTTGGCGGCCAGCACATCTGGAAAGCGGTGCCAGAGATACTCGAAGCCTTGAGAAACGCCGGTCGCCTGATGGCCACCACGCCCATCACACACAGTTACCCGCATTGCTGGCGGCACAAAACGCCGGTCATTTACCGCGCCGCCGCCCAGTGGTTTGTGCGCATGGACGAAGGCGTGGGCGTCTTCACCAAAGGCAAAGCGTCCAAGACGCTGCGTCAGTTGGCGCTCGATGCGATTGAGCAAACCAAGTTTTATCCCGAGAATGGCAAAACCCGTTTGCGCGACATGATTGCCAACCGGCCGGACTGGTGCATCTCGCGCCAGCGCAGTTGGGGCGTGCCGGTGCCCTTCTTCTTACACAAAGACAGTGGCGAGCTGCACCCGCGCACCATGGCCATTTTGGATACCGCCGCCGACATGGTTGAGCGCGGGGGCATCGAGGCCTGGAGCCGTGCCAGCGTGCAAGACATCCTGAACCAGCCTGGCGATCAGCCGGACCAGTACACCAAGAGCACCGATATTTTGGAAGTCTGGTTCGACTCGGGCTCCACCTTCGAGCATGTGCTGCGCGGCAGCCACAAAGATGCTTACGACCGCGCGCCTTTTCACGACCACGGCCCCGAGGCCGATCTGTACCTGGAAGGCCACGACCAGCACCGCGGCTGGTTCCACAGCTCGCTCCTGCTGGGTTGCGCGCTCTACGACCGCGCGCCCTACCGGGGCCTGCTGACGCACGGCTTTGCCACCGACGGTCAAGGCCGCAAAATGAGCAAGAGCTTGGGCAACACGGTGGCGCCGCAGGAAGTCACGCAAAAAATGGGCGCTGAGATCATCCGCCTGTGGGTGGCCTCGACCGACTATTCGGGCGACCTGAACATCGACGACAAAATTCTGGCCCGCGTGGTCGACACCTATCGCCGGGTGCGCAATACCCTGAAGTTTTTGCTCGCCAACGTCAGCGACTTTGACCCGGCCAAAGACAGCGTGGCCAGCGCAGACATGCTCGAAGTTGACCGTTATGCCCTGAGCCGCGCTGCGCAGTTGCAAGCCGATATCGTGGGCACCTGGAATGCAGAGCGCAAAGTATTTGAAGGCGGGCACTTTGGTCGCTATGAGTTCCATCCCGTGGTGAGCAAACTGCAGGTGTACTGCTCGGAGGACTTAGGCGCGTTTTACCTGGACATTCTCAAAGACCGGCTCTACACGACTGCGGCCAAATCGCACGCGCGGCGGAGCGCGCAAACTGCGCTGTGGCAGATCACCCAGGCCATGCTGCGCTGGATGGCGCCCTTCTTGAGCTTCACCGCCGAAGAGGCCTGGGCCACCCTGGTGGCACAAGGAAAAATTGCCCAGCCCCTGCACGACTCCATCTTTTTGGCGCAGTACGCCGCGCTGGCCCAGCCCGACGAGGCGCTCAATACCAAGTGGGCGCGGGTGCGGGAGATCCGAGAGGCGGTGAACAAAGACATCGAAGTGCTGCGCGCCGCTGGCCAAGTGGGCGCCTCCTTGCAGGCCGCCGTGCAAATCAGCGCATCGGCGGCTGACCTGGCGCTGCTGCGCAGCCTAGGCGCCGACCTGAAATATGTGCTCATCACGTCCACCGTTGGCTTGCAGGAGGCTGCGCAGCTGGCGGTCAGCACCCGCGCCGCCACGGCGGCCAAGTGCGAGCGCTGCTGGCACTATGTCGAAGAGCCCGGCCTGGGTGTGGGCAGCGACTCGGCACACCCCACCGTGTGCGGACGCTGCGTGAGCAACTTGTTCGGCGCGGGCGAGTCCCGGCAGGTCGCCTGATGGCGCGCGGGGGCAGTGGCGGCATGCGCATGCTGCACTGGCTGGCGATTGCGCTGATCATCATCCTGGCCGACCAGTTCAGCAAGCTGCTCATCATCGGCAGCATGCAGCTAGGCGCCAGCGAGCCGGTCACCAGTTTTTTTAACCTGGTGCGCGCGCACAACAGCGGCGCCGCGTTTTCTTTTTTGGCGGACGCCTCGGGCTGGCAGCGCTGGTTTTTTACGGCGTTGGGCTTGGGCGCGGCGGGCTTTATCGTTTGGTTGCTGCGACAGCACGCCGGGCAAACTTTGTTTTGCTTTGCCATTAGCTGCGTGCTGGGCGGCGCTTTGGGCAATGTCATTGACCGGATGGCCTATGGCTATGTGGTGGACTTTTTGGACTTCCATGCCGCAGGTCTGCACTTCCCGGCGTTTAACGTGGCCGACAGCGCCATCACCCTGGGCGCCATCTGCATGATTTTGGACGAGCTGCTGCGGGTGCGGCGCGCGCGCTAATCGCGGGCTTGGCAGTGCTACGGCGCTTGCACGCGCAGCAAGGTGTAGTCCTCGCCCGCTTCTTTGCCCGAAGCAAGCCGGATTTGGCGCGGCAAGGTTCCCGTTTTGTGATCCACCCACTGGCCTTGCAAGACCGGTGTGGCCTTGCCGATGTGAGGCGCCAAACTCGGGAGCGCGTCGGTGCGGGCCAGCAAGAAATAGCTTTGGTCCGGGGCAGGCAATTCCTGCATATTGCTCACCGACTGGCTGGTGGCGCTCTGGCGTGCCAGGCCAATGTCCCAAGCCACGGTTGGGTCCATGTCATATACCAACACCGGCACCTGCGGCTCACGGGACAAAACAGGCAGTACGCGGTACGACAGAGCGTGGCCGGTGTGTGCGATTAGCGTCATACCTTCGAGCACCAGATACAGCAGGTTCACCGCCAGCACCGGATGCACCAAAAGCGCCATCGTCGGCCCCGCCTTGCGCCTGGCCAAGCCGTAAGCGAGCCAGGCGACGCATGCCAGAGTCAAAAACACAGTGAGCGGCGCCTGCCCTACTTGAAGACAAATCACCCAGGCCAAGCCCAGGGTGATCAGGGTCATTACCCATTGGGCGGCCAGCAAGCGCTTGCTAACACCCGTCTGCAAACGCGAATGTAAAAAATCAGCGCACACGATCGCAGCAAACGGATAGACGATGACGGTGTAGTAATCGAGCTGAAACGCAGTGGCGCTGAACAGCGCAAAGGTCACGAAAAAGCTGGCGCACAAATAAACAAAGGCCGCACGTTCCGGCGCGCTGCGCTGTCCAAAACCGCGCAATCCTTGCACCAGGGCCATGCCAAACGTAGCTACCCAGGGCAAAAACGCCCACAAAAACACGTGCACAAAATACCAAGGATTGCCCTCGACGTTGCGTATAGGCCCGGAATTAAAAAAGCGACCAAACTGACTGTCCCACAAGAAAAAACGGATGCCCGAAACCCCTGTCTGCCCAAAAACAACTTTGTCCGGGTGGCTGTCAAACTGCCAGAACAAGGCGTAAATTTCCGGCGCCAAAAACAAGAGCGTCAGCCCCAGCGCAGCCAGCCAGCGCAGGCGCAGCAGTTGGCCCAGGCGCCCCTGGTAGGCCCACAAACACACCAAGCCGCTGCTGATGGTGATCAGGGTGAAGATGCCCTTGGTCATCACCGCCATGGCGCTCAAGGCGGCGCCCAGCAAAAGGTGGCGCCATGTGTGCGCCATGTCCCAGCGCAGCCAGTAGTAACAGGCGCCGGTGATGCTACCGGTCAGAAAGGCCTCGGCTTTGAGCGCTGTGGTGCTGTACATGGCATGGTAGGTCGACACAAACACCAACAGCGCCAGCAGTGCGGTACCCCGTCCATAGAACAAGCGCGCAATGCGGTAGGTGTAGTAGGCCCCCAGCACATGAAAAACATAGCCCGGCAGCGCGTAGGTCAGCGGGCTGATGCCCAAGAGCTTAAAGGACAGCGCCCCCAGCCAAAACGGAAAGTGCGGCTTGTCCAGCCAGTCTTTGCCCTCGAGCACCAGCGACCAGTAGTCCCCGCTTTGCACCATGTGCTGCGATAGCGCGGCATAAAGCACCGAGTCCCCCTCGTTAATGAGGGGGGTGAGCATCACCAGCGCATTGACCAGCAGCGTTAGGGCAATGGCCCAGCGCAGCATGCCCGGCGCCACATCGGATTGGGCACCCGCCATGCCCAGACCCGGACTCACAGAGTCAGGATGGTGCAGCCGGTGGTCTTGCGCGCTTCCAGGTCGCGGTGCGCCTGTTGCACATCTTCCAGGGCGTAGCGTTGGCCGATCTCGATATGTACTTTGCCGCTGCCCACCACGCCGAACAAGTCGTCGGCCATGGCCTGGGTGCTTTCGCGGCTGGAAATATGGCTAAACAGGGTTTGGCGGGTGACATAAATCGAACCCTTGCCGCCGAGCATGGCCGGCGCAAAAGGCGCGACCGGGCCCGAGGCATTGCCAAAGCTGGCCATCAGGCCAAAGGGCGAGAGGCAATCGAGCGACTTGTCCCAGGTGTCTTTGCCCACCGAGTCGTACACCACTTTGACGCCTTTGCCCCCGGTAATGTCCTTCACGCGTGCCAAAAAGTCTTCTGTACCGTAGTTGACAACATGCGCCGCGCCGTTGGCTTTGGCCAGTGCGCATTTTTCGTCTGAACCGGCCGTGCCGATCAGCTGCAAGCCCATCTCGCGCGCCCATTGGCAAGCGATCAGGCCCACGCCACCGGCGGCGGCATGAAAGAGCACATGGTCGCCAGCTTGCAAGCCGCCCTGGGGCAAGGTGCGCTTGAGCAAATACTGCACCGTGAGGCCCTTGAGCATCATGGCAGCGCCTGTCTCAAAGCTGATGGCGTCAGGCAGTTTGCACACACACTTGGCGGGCAACACGCGGCGCTCGCAGTAGGCGCCGGGAGGCTGGCTGGCGTAGGCGGCGCGGTCGCCCACCTTTAAGTGGGTGACGCCTTCGCCCACGGCTTCAATCACGCCCGAGGCTTCCATGCCCAGTTGGACGGGCAAATTCATAGGGTACAGGCCGCTGCGCTGGTACACGTCGATGTAGTTCAGGCCGACCGCACGGTGGGCGATGCGCACTTCGCCCGGGCCGGGTTCGCCCACGGCGATGTGCACCAAGCGCATGACTTCGGGGCCGCCATGTTGGTCGATTTGGATAGAACGGGACAGAGGTGAGGACATAAACAAGCTCCGGACGGGTGGGTTGGAATTAAACCGAGGGATTATCGGCCCAGCACGCAGTCGGCCGCCGGCCTGGGGGCTTTGACGCCGCCGCCCGCCATGCAGACACTTCAAAGTTACAGTGCAGCCATGGCCCTGCCCCCCACGCTTTCGCTGCGCTCCGTCCTTTTGCTGACGCTGGCGCCCCTGCTGTGGTCGGGCAATGCGGTGGTCGGGCGCATGATTGGGGGGCTGGTTTCGCCCATGACGCTCAATTTGCTGCGCTGGGTGCTGGCCTTTTGCCTGCTTTTGCCTCTGGCGTCCTGGGTCTTGCGCCGAGACAGCCCGTTGTGGGCGCAGTGGCGCCGCTTTTTGCTGCTGGGCACGCTCAGCATCGCCAGCTACAACGCCATGCAGTACCTGGCGCTGACCAGTTCCACCGCCATGAACGTCACCCTGGTGGGCGCCAGCACGCCGGTGTGGATGCTGCTGATCGGCCGCCTGTTTTTTGGTACCGGTATTAGCCCACGGCAAACACTGGGCGCAGTGCTTTCGATTGGCGGGGTGGTGCTGGTGCTGTGCCGGGGCCAGTGGGACTTGTTGATTGGTGTGCAATGGGTGGCCGGTGATGTGTACATGCTGGTCGCCTCGATCGGCTGGGCCTATTACAGCTGGATGCTGGCCCACCCCAGTCCCGAGTCGGCGCCGCTGCGCAGCGATTGGGCGGCGTTTTTGCTGGCGCAAATTGCTTTTGGCCTGCTTGGGGCGCTAGCCTGCGCTTCGCTGGAATGGGGCCTGGCTGCGCCGCGTCTGGTACTGGGCTGGCCGCTGGCGGCGGCCTTGGCCTTTATCGTGCTGGGGCCGGCGCTGCTGGCTTACCGCGCCTGGGGTGCCGGCGTGGCGCTGGTGGGGCCCACGGTGGCGGGCTTTTTCATGAACCTGACGCCCCTGTTTGCGGCGCTGCTGTCAACGATTTTTCTGGGCGAAACGCCCGAGCTGTTTCACGCACTGGCCTTTGTGCTGATCGTCTCGGGCATTGTTTTGTCGTCCCAACGCCAAAGCACAGCCAAAGCCTAAAAAGTGCCGCCGAAGGCGCCGCCATCGACCAAGATGTTTTGACCCGTGATGTAGCCCGCCAAAGGGCTGCACAAAAACGCGCAAGCTGCACCAAACTCCTGCGGCTGGCCAAAGCGCTGCGCCGGAATCGACTTGCGCCTTTGCGCCGCCACCGCATCCACCGTCTGGCTGGTTTTGCCGGCCGTGGTGGCAAACAGGCTTTGCAGCCGGTCCGTGTCAAAAGCACCGGGCAGCAGGTTGTTGACCGTGACGCCCTGGGCCGCAATGCCCGAGCGCGCCAGGCCGGCGACAAAGCCGGTCAGCCCGCTGCGCGCGCCGTTGGACAGGCCCAGCGCCTCGATGGGCGACTTCACCGCGCCCGAAGTGATGTTGATGATGCGCCCAAAGCCGCGCGCCGCCATGCCGTCCACCGTCGCCTTGATCAACTCGATGGGCGTG
>Ga0114960_10002030_pt1 | contig 15955 bp, 24 predicted proteins | sample C_130625_MF_Meta_FD_92637 | JGI IMG/M metagenome (GOLD analysis project Ga0114960, IMG submission 92637) | Freshwater microbial communities from Lake Croche, Canada to study carbon cycling - C_130625_MF_MetaG | ecosystem: Environmental > Aquatic > Freshwater > Lake | place: Lake Croche, Canada... | reverse complement strand
TTACGCTTTTTTTTACATGAATATTATTTATATATCCATCTTTAAGAATCATTAATAAATTTATTTCGGGTGTTCCATGTACAATATATTCTTTCATTTAATTTACAATATAAATAATCTAACTATATTTTTTTTCAATTAATAAAAATAATATTTATTATATCAATTATTATAATAAATGATAAAAATAAATATAAGACCTTTTTTTTATAATCCAAAATTAAAATTAAAAAAAAATTTGCAAATTTTATTAAATAAAAATGATAATTTAATAAAAGTTAAAAAATATATTAAAGATGAATTAGTTAAAACAATCGATGACCATAAAATAGAAATTATCATAAATGGATTTGTTATTTTAAATGATAAATTATCAATCGCAGATTTAAATTTGACAAATGAAGAAATTATTTTTTTTACGCTAATTGATATTTAGAATTAATAAAATTTAAAAAGAAAATAAATTAAATAATTTTTCAGCTTCTTCTTTTTCACTTAGTTTAGCTTTTTCTATTTTTTTTTTGGAATTCTTTTTATTGGTTTTAGGATCAATATCATTATATTCAGTATCAATATTACTTACTTCATCTATTTTTTCATTATCATCAATACAATCTAAGCATTCTTCATCGCTACTACCATCTAATTTAATAAAATTATGAAATGGATACTCTTTAGTATATAAAATGACATTTTTATCCAAATTAAATGTTATATCACTAATCTGATATTTCTTCTTTTTATAAATCGCAAAACGTTTTTTTGACTGATTTTCAAAAACTGAAAAAGTATCCACAACATCAATAATTAATGGCTGAATCCCTTCATGAACTTGTCTGCAAATACGTCCAATTGACTGAATAATATCAGATTTGGGAGTTGATAAAACAAGTCCATTTAAACTTGGTATATCCAACCCTTCATTCGCCATAGGAAATGTGCCCAATAATAGGCGACATGATTCACTCTCTTTTAATTTCTCTTTTTTCATACCACCAACATAATAACCAACTGATGTTAATCCATTATTATTAGCATATTTAAACATATCTTCCAAATGCTGTTTCCGATCACTTAAGATTAAAATTTGGCGTTTAGGATTTTCATTAATTTCATCAATAACGCGTTTCATAATTAAAATTGTACGTTTCTGACAATTGGCAATGTTATTTATCATAGTTGATATTTGAACTTGTCCCCTAAAAGAATGCACTTCCTTGTTATAATTTTCATCATTACTATCTAATATAAGACGATCTACTTTAACAACATTTTTTTCACTACTTTTAACAGAATAGATAATAGGTCCAATATTCCATTTTAAAACTTTAGTCAGTCCATCTTTTCGATTAGGAGTCGCAGATAATCCCAACATATAAGTACTATTAATTTTCATAAGCGCCTTTGAAAAAACGCGGGATGGAATACGATGACATTCATCAATAATAACATGTCCAATGTCATCAAAAGTATCTGGTGGGAATTCCTTCATGGATAAAGTTTGAAGCATACCAATAACTATATCTGAATCAGCAATTTCACATTTATCACCTTGGACAATGCCAATTTTAGCAGTTGGTAACGCAAACTGGATTCTTTCAATCCATTGATTCATTAAAAACTCTTTATGCACAACTACAATTGTCTTTTTTTTTAATTGAGATATGAAATAAAGTGCCATAATTGTCTTTCCAAAACCGCATGGCAATGATAAAATACCACCGCCTTGAGACTTATAAGCATTCATCGTTTTTTCAGCAGGTAATTTCTGCTCTTCTTTTAATTGTAGCGAAAATGCCAAATCTATCTCTTTTCCAGGTGGAATTAAATTATGTTGTGGTAATCCATATTTTTCTATACCATATGATTTTGGAACATATAATTTACTCTCATTTTCTAAATATATTTTAAATGGCGCCTCTTCTGCACCATAATCTGAATTAGTATTTGGCTTAACTGTTAGATCTTTACGAATTTGTAGAACCTCTGATTCTGATATAAATTTTTTCCTAATTATATATCCACGTTTTCCCATGTAAGTTTTGGAATTTTTAATTGAAATGATTGAATTATTTGGTGATTCTTCTTTTTCAGACATTATAATATGCTGTATATAGATTTATAAATATTGATACTCTTTGTATTAATATTTATTATAATAAATTATTTTATATTGAAATATTTATTAATAAAAATTAACCAGTGCTCTGGGTTGATTGGTTATATCCAGGAGCCCCATATGTATTGGGGTATCCCGTTGTCATCCAATAATTAGTTGATAATTGTGCAGATGGGTCAGTTAATCCTTGACTAATATTTGTTGCGAAATTTTTGGAAGGCCCCATATTAAATATTTGATCAATCATAAATGGTTGAATAGCTGTATTAAAATATCTTAATCGACTCAAATATCCTTGAAACCCTCCCCAATTACTAGTATATAAGTCTCCATAATTCAATTTTGGAACTCCTTGTAATCGCACTCTTTTCTTAAGATTTCCGTTAATATAAACATCAACGCTAACTCCCATTAATACTATAACAACATTAACCCACATATTTAATGGAATATTACCAACATCAGCTGTTTCAACAACATTATCATAAGTATTAAATCTGATATTTAATTTATTTGTATTAGGATATAACCAAACACCAGGTGATTGTAATAATGGATAATAATCTGATGTAGAACCACTAGTTGAGCCAGATGCCGCAATATAGTCATAACTTCCTTTATGAAATACATGTGCTAATTTACCTGTACCAGTTCCACTTGCGCATTGGCTACCGTTTGAAGAAAAATTTGTATCTTTAATGAAAATCCAGAAGCTATAAGTCATTTCTGTACCATACTGAGAATCAGATGGAGCTGGTAATTGATAAGATGAAAATTTCTGGGCAACTGAACCATCTGTAATGCCATCAATTAAATAGGGACTATATTTCTGAAAACTAGTATATCCAACATATGTTGCATAAATAAAATATAATATTATAACTACAGCTAAAAAAATCATAACCATTGATAATAGACTAAACTTGCTTTTGCCCGAATTTCTAGATATATTAGAACTTGCATTTCTAGGCATCATTCCAGTAGAATTTGAAGACATATAATATTATAATATGAGATTTTATTTTCTTATTCTAATTCTTTTTATTTAATATTTAAATATATTTTTATAAATAGAAAAATAAAAAATCTCTAATTTGGAACTGGATATCCACCTTTTTTATTGTCATAAACCGCTCTGTAAATAATCTGGACTCCGGTATTGGTTAGGTCAAGGGTTCCATAAAGAACTTGCGGAAAATAATAACGATTATTATATAGTTCCCATTCGTGACATTTATCCGCCTCTTTACCATCGAGAGTTTTAATTGCTCGAATTAGACGTATCTTAAAATCATCTAATCCAGCAGTTTCTGCTGACGCAGGTGAGACAAAAACTTCCCACACATCTAGGCTTAAACCAGGAACCTTTCGCAGCACGGCGGTGAGAATTTGATTGGGGAATTCGGTTCCTAACCCGAATGGAGTAGTTTTTCCTCGAAACTCATTCAGGTTTTTCTCAAGATGAATGGCAAGCGCAATCATTGCGGCTTCTGCGTTTTTCCACTCAATAACAAATGATCGATCGTCATGTTTTAGGCTGAAAAATGTTGGTTTAGGCATTGCAAGGTGCTTTTTTTCCTTCATTCCAATTTTTCTTAAATAAGGTTGTTTTACCTGTCAATTTTTCTAAGTTAGCCTAAACTTTGTTTAGGCTAGTTTGAAACAATTAATAGTTTTCTGCTACGCAGAAAACTGTCAATTTTTATTTACTTCTCGCAGTCAATGACGGCGAGAAGTAAATAAAAATTAATAAAAAAATCGAAGATTTTTTTGTCAATTTTTTCCGAATAAGGCAAACTTTGTTTGCCTTGTCTGAAACAATTAATAACTTGCTTCGCAAGTTGTCAATTTTTTCCATATAACCAGAGACTTAAGTCTCTGATTAATTGAAATAAATTAATAGCAGCAGAGCTGCTATTAATTTTTTTATAAAATTAAATTATTTTTTCCATAAAAAATCAGAAATCACAATAATATTCAAGTTTATCATAATTATCATATACAAATCTATAAAAAAAGGTATGTATATTTCCATCATCATGTTTGATTACAAATTTTATAGTTTCAACATCTTCAATGTTAAATTCGGAACTTGCATCAAGTCCTCTTCTAATCAAATAGTTCAAATTTTCACAATGAGTTCGAAATTCACATTGTGCTTCATAAAGTCCAAAAATATAATTTTGATTATTTTTTTTTATTTTTTCAATGTCAATTATTTCAACTTTTGGAATACTTGAATGAGGGATAGAATTATATTTACAAATAGTATTTTCTGTAAAATAATATCTTGAAATTGGTAACTCTTTCTCTTTAAGTAGTCGAAATGATCCCAATGAAATACCTAGTTGTTTAGCTAATTCAATTTTAGCCTCTTCACCATTACATTTATATATTGTATTTCCGGTTGAATAGATATAACTCATTTTTTAGATATTTGATTTGTTTTTTTACCTATGATCTATATATTTATTTTATTATTTTTTAATTATTATTTAATTAAATTACAAAAAAAATCAATTTTTTTATACAAAATCATCTTAAAGTTTTATAAATAATATTATTTATAAATAATGTCTGACAAAACAAAAATTTGTAAATTCTTTCTAAAAAATAAATGTACCAAAGGTCCATCATGTTCATTCATTCATGATAAAGATGTATGTAAGAATCACTTTTTTGATGGAAAATGTGAAAAAGGAAATAATTGTAAATTTAAACATATTAACAATCCTGAGCATAAAATAAAGAATAATGACCATCATCACAAAAAGCCTAAAAATACCGAAAATTTTAATCCAAGTCATAAACCATCACACATGAATATTATTATTGAAAATATTAAATCCAATGAACAACAAATAACATCTCAAAAATTTAATGATAATGATATAATAGTTATTCCAAATTTCATGGAAGAAAATCAGGCTCTTGATTTATATAAACAATTGATTCATGAAATTGAAGAATCAGGTATTAAAAATGATGATTTATGGAAATTATGGCATGGAGAGACTCATCTCATTGCCGACGATAATGTAAATTGGAAAGAGAAAGTGCCCACTTTTGAAAAAATTACAAAGAAGATTGAAACTTATTTTAACATGACTGCAAAATCAACTCGCTTAAATATGTATAAAGATTCAAATGATTGGAAGCCATTCCATCATGATGCAGCGGCTTTCAAACCTGAAATCGCCAAAATTCAGGATTTTACAGTGGGAATTTCATTTGGCGCAATGCGTTCCATTGCATTTGAACAAAATCATACTCGGACAACAATTTCTATTCCCTTACCTAATTGCACAGCATATGGATTTGCAAAGGGTGTTAATAGCAATTGGAAGCATGGTATTCCTCAAATTGATCCAAAATTAGATTATTCGAATGATGGCCGTATTTCAATTATTGTTTGGGGGAAATTGAATCATTAAAAATATGCAAATAAAAATAAAATAGTGCAAAATTTAGAATAAATCCAACTTCATAATAAAAAATATTTCCCTTAAAATTATTTATTGTTAAAATAGCAAATAATATTTGTAAAATTAATAAAAATAATAATATATAATAGTGTCTAATATTTGAAGTATAAACTTGATTAATCATAAATCCAATAATAGCAATAAATACAATATATGCAAATACAAAATGATTAGGGTCATCTTTATTGAATAAAATAACTCCAAAAATACCTAATAATAATAATAACATAAGTATTAATGATAAATTACAATTTCTATTTATTTCATAGAGTATTGTAAAAAACCCCATAATAAGCATTGATATCAAAATAATATTTCTACAATTTTTATTGCAAATAATATTTGAAACACTATTATTTTTAGAATAATATAAATAAATATATATTATTGGAATAGAATATGATAAAATCATTAATAATAGTAAAATATTTGAATAATTAAACATATATTGATCTATTATAAAAAATATTATTAAAAAAAATTTAATAATATAATAATTAAAAATAACATTTTTCATTAATTTTCATTTACAAAGTTTTTAGAAAATCTGTAAATCCAAAACTAAGTCCTGTATTGTTATTAATTTTCTGTTTTCTCAATAATTCTAAATTATCTTGTACAGAATAAAAAGAATTTGAATATTCTGCACAACTTCTATAATTATATGCTGATTGCGGCAACATATGAGGATTATTAATACAAAAATGAGGTACATTAGCATTGTATTCATAAGGAGTGCTGAATTTTAGATTTTTCAAAAATTCTACTTGATCATTTTCTGATTGAAATTCAAAATTAGGACAGTTATTGTCAATATTTATATTTCGCTTAGAATCACCATAAACAAAAACCTGCATTTTGTATAATTAAATTTTTTTCTTAGTATTTATTTTTTTCTTAGTATTTATTTTTTTCTAATATTAATTATAAATCAATTTTTTTAAGAATCAGTAAAAGACGAAGCTGGTGTTACTGAAATAATTTTACCATCTTTGAAGAAATTAACTTGATATTGTGAAGTTCCTAAAGGTCCTTGTTGGTAAATATTTGCAACATCATTGGGCATCAATGCAGATGTGAAATATTGAGTTTTTCCAATTTTTCCGTAAAATCCGGCTTGAGGAGTTCCTGTTGTCATATAAACTGGATCATTAGTTATATTTGGGATTCCTAGAAGAGCACAGCTTCGCTCTAATTTTCCATTAATATAAATATCAACAGTACGATTATTTAATACATATGCAATATGGACCCAAGACATCAATGGAATATTTTGAATATCACATGATTCAACACCGCTTGTTACCGACGTAGATGTGACTACTTTCAAAGAATTTGTTAAAGGATACAACCACAAACTTGGACAATGAATATTGCTACTTCCAGTTGCAGAATTTAAACTATTAGAAGTTGTTCCTGGATTTCCTTTCCATAAAATATTCTTATATTGTCCAAATTTATAATTCCAGTCTTTTACATAAATCCAAGTACTAAATGATTGATTCATTCCTTGGGTCACAGTTGGTAATTTAAATGATGGTCTTGCAACATATGCGTTAATTACATCATTTACAATTACTGGAGAATTGGCATTTGCTGCATTTGCTGATTTAACAGCAATGTAAATTATATAAATTAAAAATGCAATAAATAAAACTAAAATAATAAAAAATATAACTTTTCCCATAGTACTACTTTTATTATATGTTTCTACACCTTGTTTTGAATAATTTGAAATTTTTTTACTAAAATTTGTTCCAGCCCCAGGTTGTTGTCCTTGATATACGCCTTGGCTATTCATAATAATATATACAAATATTAAAATATTAAAAAAATAAAAATAAAAAAAATTTAAATTAAAAATATAATTTTTAATTTAAATTTTTACTATATAAATTTTATAGTGTAAAAAAATCCTTAATTCTTATTATTATTTTTTATTACATGCATTTCCACATAATTCATTATAATCACTATTAGTAATTAAACTAGATGTATTATAATTATTTTTAATTAATTTATTTTGATAAGTAGTTATAATTGGTAAATAGTATAAATATGAATTATATACATCAGCAGGTGTTAATGCATAATTAAAAAATATTAATTCTGCCAAACTGCCATCAAATCCCATTTTTGAATTAGCACTTAAAGCACTGTCTGATGTTATATTCAAATCATAATTATTCATATTTTTAATACTTTGATTTAAGCTTAATGTTCTATCCAATAAACCATTTATATATAATGAAACTGATTTTGATTCAACAACACATGCAATATTAAACCATTGATTAATGGGAATATTATTTAATTCAATTCTTTCAACAATTGTTGAATTACCTGTTTCTTGAAATACAACTACTAAATTATTTAATTTTGGTGAAAGCCAAAATCCGGGATATTGAAACAATCCATCATAAGTAGTATTTGTCACTCCTCTATAAAATATAGATTTCCATTCATTATATCTATAACCATAAGAGCTTACACTACTATAATTTGTATCTTTAACATATAACCAAAATGAATATGAAAAATAGCCTCCTTGTAAATCTTGAGGTATTTGATTACTTTTTATTGTAAGTGCTTTAGAATTACTTATCCAAGGACCGGTGCCATTTACTATATCTGTTTGAATAAATGGTTTTCCTATTGTTATTTGTAATTGATTATAAGCATTGACTATACTTACAATATATAATACAATAAATATTAATGCAATTATTTTACTCATAATAAATATGAAAAAAAATGTAATTAATGCAAATAATATTGATAAACTTAAATTAAAATATATATATGTAAAAATATAAGTTAGTGTAAAAGGAATTACTATATTTATAATTCTAATTTGGATTGGTGTATTATTTATAATTGTTCGCACTTTTGCATAAACTTCAACTCCTTTTTTAAGATTTTCTGTTGCTTTTTTTATAAATTCTTCATTATTTTTACTTGTTGTAGTATAATTAGATGATTGTTTATAACTATTCATATTATTTATATTACTCTACTTAATAAAAAGATATTTTATTTTTTTTTATATTTCTCAATTATAAATTCTTTAATATTTGCATAATCATCACCGGCTTTTAATTTTGATATGATTTGAGGAATAAAAATACCAATTATACCAATTCCTAGTATAAATAATTTAATCCCAATACTAATTGGAAAATATTTAGAAAAGAGATCATAATTAAAATAACCGAAAATTATTATCCCAAAAATAATTACAAAAAATATAATAGATTTAATACTTATCATAATAATATTTATTTATATAATTATAAAAATTATTTTTATAAATAAATTTTCAAATTCTTTATAATAATATTTAAAAATTAATTAAAATTTTTTTAATTCAAATTAAAACAAAAACCTCCTAAATGACAAGCTTTATCGGAACTTATAAATATGGACATCATCTTAAAACGGAAAGAATAATTACAAAAAATAATATTATTATTATGTGTAATTTATTAAATAGTAAAGATATTTATTCTAATTTATGCAAATTTCAGCCAGAAGGAATTACTTAAGGAGGAATAGTTTTTAAATTTAATGATACATTTGATAATAAATGGTATAAATCAGTAAGATTATGTGTAAAACGTACTTATAGTTAAGGAAAATGGTATGGGATAAATAAGGATGTTATGTCTGAATGGTCTGAAAACAATGATATTATATTTGATGAAAATAATTTTTTGAAGAGTTTTCATGGAGCTCCACTATTTACAATTGATGAATTAAAAGTATGGGAAGAATGTTTTAATCAAATTGGAATTGGAATTGGAATTGGAATTGTAAATGTCGGGAAATATCCAAGTAAAAAAAGTTTAATATTCAAAAAAAATTAAAATAAAGGAGGAGAATTTTATAATGAATCTATGGTCATTAATAATTTCTATCTAATAAAGATATGTTGCATGATCACCATATGTATAAGTATTTGTACTTTTAATTCCTGGATTACAATAATAATATTTTCTTAAATCTAATGGTCCTGAAGCTGTTCCTTCAATACATTTTCCTTGACCATATTCATTTGTGCAAAATCCACAATTAACAGATCTTAAACAATCAGTTTTATTTTTACTAACTGAATTATTTGGATTATTAAATTTATCACAAGGAGTTAAATTTTTTTCACATTCAGCTTTTGTTGTAAATGGTAAAAGTAACTGATTATTTAACGATTCTGTGCCACAATTATTTGCTGAAATTTTGCTGCTTACAATAGTTCCAGTATATTCTTTGCAAACACCGCCCACGTTACAATAATAGGGTATTTCCGTAAATTGATTATTTTCTAAACATTCTTCCACAGGTATTTCATTGCAAAGTTTTTCACAACAAACTTGTGGAGAGTTAAAAGAATATCTAATTTCATCTTTTTGAAATTTGCATATACATTTATTTTTATCATTATTAACCATGCAAAATGAATTTTTCTCAAAAAATGGATTTTTGCAAGATGGATTTGTACTAAATATTTTATTAAAATCCATTTTATCTCTTTCATATTCTACGGTGTTTATAAATGTTTCATTTTTTATATAACTTTTATTTTTTATAAAAAAAAATATTATAATTGCAAAAAATATTAAGAATAATATTATAATAAAAAACAAATATGAATTATATTTTTTTATCATATATGTATATATATTATGTTAGAATTATTTTCTCTTTTCAAATATATAGAATTTTATTCTAATAATGATATTAAGGAAGGATTAAGTGGCACTGTTATTCCTGACCCTATTCCAATTAGCTGGATAATTATTACCTTAATTATAGGATTTGGTACAGCATATATTGCATATTATTGCAATGAAAATGAGACACCTGCAACACGCGCGTTATCAACAATTATTGCATTTTTTTTTAGTGGATTTTATTTAATCTATTATTTTATTGTTCATGTTCTTTTTGATAGAGCCTGCAGTGGTGGTAAAGGTATTAATAATATAATTAAAAATATTAGAAAAAAATGATAAAATTCAAGAAAATATTTTTATAAATAATAATTAAAATCAATATATTATTGATTTTAATATATATAATTGAGTATTGCATTGGATGATTTACTTATAGATAATATTTAATGATTTTATATTTTTTGCAAATTGAGATTTATATTTTTGTAAAAAATCCTTAATAAATTTTTCGGTTTTAACCTGATATCTACAATCTAAAAAAAATATATTTACAAAAACATTGGAATACATAATATATAATTCCAATTTTGTTTCATTTTCAGGTTTTAATAAATCAATAAATAATTTTCGTATTTTAAAAAAAAGCTCAGGCTCATATTTTTTTTTATTTAGAGTATAAGAAAAATTTTTAGATTTATTTATTTTATTACTTATACTTATTTTCTCTTTATTTTTATTTATTTTATTTAATTTCTTTACTTTATTCAATTTCTTTACTTTATTTATTTTCTTTACTTTATTCAATTTCTTTCTTTTACTTATTTCTTCTTTTACTTTATTTATAGTATCCATACTATTTATAATTATATTTTTCTAAAAAAAATTTAATTGGAATATTGTATGGTATTTTTTCTTGCATTATTCTATTTGTTATTGGACACAATGTATTTTTAACAACAAATCCTCTATAATTATCATACCAAACTTTTGGGCTAGATTCTTTATGACATTCAGATTTTATATTTGTTTTTATATTTGTATTATTTATTTTATTCATAAATTTATCTATAATATATGAATATTTAATATTTTATTTATGCTAATAAAATTCTAATATTTTATTGAAAACTAAATAATATCCAAAAAATCCAATCAATATATTTATAAGTAATGTCATAAAATTATCATTCAAAAAACTTCCTTTCAAAGAATTATCAATTAAATTTCCAGATGATCCATTAGATAATACAACCAAAAACTGAAAAATTATTAAAATAACTAATGTTTTATAAATATCTTTTATTAATTGCAAATATTCATTATCTACATCTAAATAAATATTAAATATAGCCATAATTAATATTTATTTAGATATTATTTATATTTAATTTGCGTATTATATAAAAAATTTAGATATTTAGCAAATACATATACTATTATGGATATAATAAAAAATTATTTAAATAATGATAATGTAATTGATCCTTCATTAAAGAAAGAACATGAATTAAATACATCTGATAGAATGCACTTAATAAATAAAAATTTAGATGATAATTTTCTTATAGAAACATATGAAAATTTGATACAAAAAAAGAAATATATATATGATATCAAAAGTGTGGAAATAAATGATTATGTTTTTAATGATGTTGAATTTATGCAAGACCATTATTTAGATAATTCTAAAGGACTTTTTGGTAAATTAAATAAATGCCAAACAAAAATGGGATCATTAATTTTAAAAAATATTTTTTTAAAACCAATTAGTGATTTAGAAGTATTAAAAGAGCGACAAAATATTATTAGCAAATTATCAGCACCATCTATAAAAAATGAAATTATTCCTTTATTAAATGAAATAAAAATATTAGAAAATGATTTAATTTGGTTTTGGAATAATTCAAATTTAAACCATATTGATTTAATGAATGATTTAATCTATTTCAATTATGATTTTATTCCCTTTTTTAATTTGAATGAAATATTAAATAATAATGAGCGAGCTCTTTTAATAACTAATATTTATAAAATAATTATTGCGCCAATGATGACAATATTAACACCATTACTCTCATTATTAATTCCATTAGTAATAATGTTTTATATGCAACGAACTGTTAAACTTAATATTCCAATATGGACAATAATGAAACAATATTTTAATACATTATTCGGATCAGATTCAATGAAACTTATTTTTCAGAATCCGACAAAAGCAATGTTGGCTTCATTTGCGACAAAAGGTATTTATTTATTTATGTATTTTCAAAACATTTATTACACATTTCAAAGTGCATCTAATACAAATAAAATAATTAATATTATTCATGAAAAATTAAATAAAATGAATAATTATGTAATACTTGCAAATAAAATACACACTATATGCATAACTAATGGAATAACTGATTTATCTGCTTTTACAAAAGAATTGAATATATTCGAAAATATTTCATTATATTCAGAATATTTTAATTTTCCGGTTTTTAATAATGATCCAAAAATATTTAGCAATAAAGGTAAAATTCTTTATACTTTTAAAAAATTCAAAGAAAATAAAGAGGATATTGTAAGTATTTTTCACATGACTGGAATTGTTGATAGCTTACTATCAGTTAGTAATTTACTTGAAAATTCAAGTAATGAAAACCCGTATTCTATGACAAACTTTCTTTCCAGAAAAAATCCTCAAATAGATGTCACAGATATTTGGCACCCCTATTTAGATAAAACTGTTACTTCAAATGCAGTTAAAAATAGTATCAATATGAAAAATAATATATTAATTACTGGGCCGAATGCTGCGGGTAAATCTACGTTTATAAAATCGGTTATTTTGAATATTATTTTATCACAAACTATTGGAATTAGTAGCTCAAAGAAATTTAGCATGACTCCATTCCGAATGATTGAAACTTATTTACATATTCCGGATAGTAAGGGAAGCTCATCACTATTTGAAGCAGAAATGTTGCGAAGTAAGGACTATATTGAAAAGATTAAAAATTTAGATAGTAATCATTTCTCATTTATTGTTTTGGATGAAATATTTTCATCCACAAATTATATTGAAGGCTTTTCTGGTGCCTATTCAATTTTGAAAAAGATATCCTCTTTTAAAAATACATTATCAATAACTACAACACATTATACTGATTTGCAAATTTTAGAGAAAGATACTAAAGGTAAAATTATTAATTATAAGTTTGAAGTTGAATATATTGAAAATAAGATTCAGTTTAATTATTTATTAAAGAAAGGAGTTTCCAGGCAATATATTGCATTAGATTTATTAAAAGAAAATGGTTTTGATGATGATGTTTTGGATGAGGCGCTTGCAATGTGCAAGAAAATTAAAGAAAAAAAATTAATTTTTTTCAAAAATAAGTGATAAAATATAATATAATATATTAGATATGGATTTGAATAAATTAAAAACAAATATTGATAAAATACTTAAAAAATATTATCCTCTAAAAATATCTATTAGTAAAATAAACAATTTATCACATTTTTTGGATTATATTTACTGATAATAATAAATTTTTACCAATTCATTTTAACATAGATGGTCAAATATTGAATGAACAATATAAAACTTATAAGATATTTAAAGTTGTGACAACTAAAATTATAAAATGGAAAAAATATTTATTATTGTATGTTTCTTTATTAAATAAATATTATAATCCTTGTATAAATAAATCAGAATTCTTGGATCTTATTCATAGATATAATTATATTAGTATATTGAATATAAAAAAATTATTACTAAAAGAAAAAAATACGAATAAAATTATAGAATATAAAGTATCATATATAAGTAATCAAAAAAGAAATTATAAATTATTATTTGAAAATCATTTTCACAAAGAAATAATTGAGAAAGATAACCATTTTTATTTAGAATCTTTTATTGTTAATGAAAATTATAAAAATCTTAAAACTGAAATAGACAGATTGATTCAAAATAGAGATAAATACAAAACTATTCATTTTCATCTAAATAATAATGTAGGTGGTGATTTAGTTCCAGCACATATAATAATAAGATGTTTGGTTGGGAAAAAAGAAAGTTGGATGAAAAATATTAAAAAAATCTTTTTTTTAAAAGAAAATATATGAATGGGACTGTTGGAACAAAGAAAAGTTAGGAAAATATTCTATCCTACAAAAACTAAATTTAAAATATTTACCTGATTATAATACAAAATACAATGGCAAAATATATGTACATATGAATAAAGAAAATCTGAGTTCTGCATGGTTCTTTATTACTTATTTAATTTATGCCTTTTCAAATAAAGTTAATAGATATAGTAAAAAATGCTATGGTCAAACTATAAAATATGGAACTATTGAAAGTGATAATTTAGTATTATTAGGACAATCCGCTACTACATCAGGAGATGGAAATTATGTAAAAATAAAGCTAAATAAAATGTCCAACAGAACAATTTATATCTTGTTCTATAAAAAAAATGACTGGAATAGATTTTGGATTGAAAATTAATCTAAAAAATATAATATTATATTATATGGATTATAAAAAAATTAAAGATTCCATTAAATTTTTATATTATGGAAAATTTTATATATCAACAAAAAAATTTTATGAAAATTTTATAATAGAAACAATTTGTAATATTATTGAATTATATAATATACAATATTTTCCATCAGAAATTATTATAGAATTTGAATCAAAAAAATATAAAAAACAAGGATTTTCTTATGGGGGTACTTGGATACAAAAAAATTTATTATTATTACAAGCTTGGAATCTTCCAAAAGAATTATTTGATAATTTTTTTAATTATATTATAGTTCATGAAATATTTCATTTATTTATTCCATCTGTTTTTATGCATGAAATAGATAAAGATAAAAATTCTATTAAGAATGGATGCTTTTCAGAGGGATTTGTTGAATTTATGACTTATAAATATAATAAAAATTTAGAAGGAATTAAACATTATGTAAAAGAATATAATGAAATAAATAATGAATCTTATAAAAAACATATATTTCCATATTTTTATGGTTTAACTTATATGAATAAATTATACAAACAAAATCCTGAAAAAATAGATAATATTATAAAAAATATATTATTTGACAAGAATAAAAATAAGGCAAATTATTATAAAATTTATTATCCAGAAAATATTATTAAATATGATAAATCGCTAAAAAAATTATTTACTAAAAAATGTAATCATGTACTTCATGGTGTTTTTAAATAATTAGTAAAATCTTTATTGAAAAATTTAATTAAATACTATTTAATTAAATTATATTTTAGTTATATAATATACATTAACCTTATATTATATAAAAAATTTAATAAATTTATTGTTTAATTAGAACTATTTGAGCGAAGATAAAATAATGTCAAAAATGAGACTAAAGTTAAAAAAATTGATAATATCCAAGATGCTGTCATCCATTCTTTAGAACAAAAAAAATTAACTAAAAAAACTAATAAAATACTTATAATAATATCAGTTAAAAATGTAATTAAATTAAAATCTAATATCACAATGCTACCTATTACATTTATTATACTTATTATCAAAACTAGTATTGCAGGGTAACAAAGCATCATTTTTTTAATTTATATTATAAGTTTAGAAAAAAATTAGATATAAAAATACTTTAAATAAACTATACAATTA
>Ga0114960_10002028_pt1 | contig 15960 bp, 11 predicted proteins | sample C_130625_MF_Meta_FD_92637 | JGI IMG/M metagenome (GOLD analysis project Ga0114960, IMG submission 92637) | Freshwater microbial communities from Lake Croche, Canada to study carbon cycling - C_130625_MF_MetaG | ecosystem: Environmental > Aquatic > Freshwater > Lake | place: Lake Croche, Canada... | reverse complement strand
CAAAAAATAAAAATATCAAACATTTAGGTGGTAAAAAAAATAAATCTATAAAATTATCTAAAGTAAATTGTAGTCCAAAGCCAAAGGATGAAATAAACGATTTTTCGTGTTATACAAATACATCGTTGATTAAGTTAAGGGATTTATGGAATGCGCGACACCCAGATGTAAAAATTAAAAGTAGTTCACCAAATGAAATACATGAACAAATTAGTAAGCATCTAAGCAACGTTTGCAATAAAGAGTCATGTTGGTTAAAACAAAAAGCCGCATTTGGTAAAGTTGATAGTGATGTCGCCGATTCTTTTGCACCAGAGTCACCTCCAGAATGGAAGAAAAATCCAAATGAATGGTTATCTAGTATAGATATTATGAATGTTATGAAACAATATGAAAAAGCCTATAAATGTTTTGATTTTATAGGTCCTTCGCCAATTGATTTTGATACAAGAAAATTATATGGTGAATGTGTTTGGGATGAATTGTGTAATTTTAGTGTTAAAAAACAAATTAAAGAAGGAAAAACAAAAATTGGTATAATTTTTAATACAGATCCTCATAACAAGCCGGGCGAGCATTGGATCTCTATGTTTATTAATATTAAAAAGAAGAAAATTTTCTTTTTTGATAGTACTGGAGCCAAAGCACCAAAACAAGTTATGGTTCTTGTAGACCGCATTATTGATGAAGGTAAAAGTTTAACTCCTAAAATTGATTTTGATTTTGATAGTAATGAAGACATAGAGCATCAATATGGTAATACAGAATGCGGTATATATTCACTTTTCTTTATTGTTCATATGTTAGAAGATAAATTTACTGCTGACTATATGAAAACACATATATTAAAGGATAAATATATGGAACAATTTAGACATATTTACTTTAATGATTCTTTGTAAATATATAAATAAAAAGAAAATATATAAATAAAACTTACTATATTTATATATTTCATGACCATACAAAGTTTTCTAAAAAAAGACAATACAGATACTCTTTGGGATGTCATTATAGATGAAGATATTTTTAAATTTTTATCAAGAGAAGTTCAAGGGAAAGTATTTCAGGTTTTTGTAGACAATATAAAAGGATTTTTTGAAGTAGAGAAAACAAAAACAAACGAATTAATAGATATGAATAAAAAATATATATTATTAATTTTAACACATATTAAAAAAAATTATCCTAATCAAATGCATAATAAGATCAAAATATATAATGAGCCACATGTAAAAGAATCAATAACATATGAAGAAATACAAAATGATAAAAAAACACAATTTGAAAAAGATTTTTTAAAACGTCAAGAAGAATTTACAAATGCTATAACACTTCATGTACCAGAAGTTCCTGATTTTACAGATAAATATACTGATACTCCAATAAGTGAAATGGATAAAATGATCAAAGAAATAACTGCAAAAAGAAATTACGACGTTGAACAAATAAATCAAAATCATCAAGTAAAAATTGAAAATGCTGACTCTTGGTTAAAACCACAAGAAACATCTGTTAAAAGTGATAAATTTATTACTCCAACAAGTCAAGAAGTAAATAATCAGAGTAGATTAAAATATTTAAATAATGAAAATAATACTTTATTGGAAAATACTATATTGGAAAAAAATAAAAATGTTACATGGGGTCAAAACGAAGAATTCAAAATACCTAGTTTACAAGAAGATAATGAATTTGAAAGCACTATTTTTAAAAAACTTAAAAAAGTTCCATCAAATCTAGAAAATATAACTCTAACTATGAATGATATTACCACAAATAATGATATTACCTCAAATAATGATATTACCTCAAATGTAGAAGAACGATTAACAAATATAGAACAAACTTTGGAAACATATAAAAATAAAATAGATAAAATAATAAGTTTACTGGAAAATAGAGAGAATGAATAAAAATATATTAAAATAAAATTGAAATTTAAAAATATAAAATATATAATATACACACATATACAATGAATATTATATATTTAGCTCTTTTATGGTTTGGATTATTTCAATCTACTATTATATGTACTTCATCTTCACAAATGAAATATAATCATAATTTTCGAAATTTAGGATTAAAATTTATTATTTTTAAAAGAAAAAAATATCCAATACTAATAGATTATATTAAAGAAAAAAATAAAATATATTATGAAAAGCTAGTCGCTTTTATTGGTGAAGGTGTAACTGAATATGAGAATTTGGCTTATGAAGATAAAATAATTATTGATTTTATCTTATCAATAAATAATTTTATCTAGATTTTAGATATAAAATCATTTATTTAAACCATCAACTATTTATTTAAACCATCAACTATTTATTTAAACCACCAATTGTTTAAAAACATCTTGACCTCGGTCATTTTTTTCTAATGTTCCTATTTGTAGTGGAATAATAGAAGAATCATTTAATGCTGATTCATAACTTGTCTTATCATAAATATTTAATAATGTCTTACTCATTCTTCTATATACATATGTTACACCATTTATTGTAATTGGTTTGCCAATCCATTCTATAGCTTCTTTATTTGCTTGGGCTGTCGTATCATTTTGTTGATCCGCATAATCAGGTACATAAGAAAATTTATTGTTTGTAGGATCACCAAAGTTAACACATTTACCATTTGAATAAATATAACAATCAAATGCTGATTCTTTAATCGCATCAGTAAGTTGTGATGTAAGTCCTGATTTGATTTCAGAAATTTCATAGAGGTATTGATCACTTGTTTGAGGAAGTCTAGGAATTGCCTTGCTCAAATCTTTTCTCTTGAGCTCAATAGCTTCATCTGATTTTAATTGCGCCTCTGTAAATATCATTAGATAAACAAATACTTCAACTGATTGCAAAGCAAGAGGTAATGATTTATGACTGCATATACGTCGTGCACGTCCGATGACTTGTTCTGAACGGACAGGATGCCAATAAGGTTCCATAATATGTACATAACGTGTGTTTCTCAAGTTAATACCTTCTGATCCAGATGATGTAATCATAAAGACTTTTATAACTTCACCCATATTGTTATTGTTATACTTTGATTTTAATTCACTTGCAATACTTTCTGGAATGTCATCCCATTCGCCGTTGTAAATGTGTCTAATAATTTCTTTTTCTTCAGAAGTCTCAGTACCAGTATATAGTGCGTATGTTGGTTTTCCTTGATCTATTTCAGGAATATCAATTTGCCATATACCCATTGAATTTTTTTTAATATTAAATCGTGTGAATCCATTTTTTTCCAATGTCAAACTAAATAATCCGATTCCTTCAAGAGTTCTAAATTGGCTATATACCAAATGTAGACCTTCATATTCTGGGTCTTGAATATTTTCAAGAATGTGTAAAAATTTTGGACTATATATTTGTAAAGCTTCTGGAGTTAAGAAATCATTTGCATGTTCTTTTACGTTGCGTAAGGTAGCATCAATTCGTTCTTTATAAGTAGTGCCTCCTAAATTCTCCAAAATTTCATCACCTTCAATTTCTCCTTCGCGATCATCTTGCATATCTTGTTTTGCTTCTTCTCGAGTACCTTGTTTTATTATTTGTGCCATATCAGAATGCTCAGCTTCATCTTCTATTTTATCTTTTTCTGTACCTGCCTTATGTTTTCTCTCTGGAATAGGCCTCTCTGGCAATGCAAAATTACAAAATAAACGACTAAAAATACGATATGTAGAAGCCTTTTCTTCAAATAATTCAGAAGAAGTATTTTTTGGTTTCTTTTTCTCTAATTTTCTCTCTTCTCTACGTGCTGATTCATAAATTTTAAATTGTGTATCACTCATCGGAATTCTAACAATATGATAATCAACACCTATTGTTTTATTATATCTAGGTAATAGACTTTCCTGTGCGCTTTTAAAATAAGAAGACAACCCGAGTATTCTTCGCTTTAATGCATCTACATTTTTTAACTTTTTATCAGTATCGCCAATATAACGCGTCATAAAAGTATTTAAATCATCTGGTAATGCTTTTTTATTTATTATTTTAATACCTTGTGGTATAACATCAATATCATTTCTTCTTAAAATACTTATTATTTTTCTCTCGAAATCATCATCAGAAATATATTCATTATCTAACTCTAAATCATCCTTTTTAACATTAGATACACCTTGATAACCTGTTTCTTTTTTAATCTTATTTTTAAAACCAAAAGGATTTCTAGTTATGGTTAATATTTTACTTGCAGGTGAATAATCTAAATAATCAAGTGATTTCTCTCCAAGTAGCAATTTATGAAGGTATTCTCTATCTACTTTATTTGTTGTTTTCACATTTAAAGGAATCTTCCAAGTTTTAATAAAACCTCTCAAAATATTAAATAATATAGCAAATTCATTTGGATAGTTAATAACTGGTGTACCTGTTAATAAAACAATTCGTGCATTTTTTGCTGTTAATAACATGTAATATATTTTAGTTGCCAAGTTGATGGGTGTATTTTCACCAAAGAGATTTTCCTTCTCTTCACCTTCTTTTTTCTTACCAGTTCTCTCTTCTTCTGGAATTGGTTTTTCTTTCTTTAACTTGTTAACAATTCTACTTATTAAATTATGGGCTTCATCAATAATTACTACTGCATTATCAAATATATTTCGAGTATAATTAGATGTCATTTCTGCAAGACGTTGTGCTCTCAATCCATTATAATTAATAAATTTATATTTTGCACGAATCATTTCATCAAGTTGTTCTTCTAATACTTTTCTATTAACGTCATTTAACTCATCATAGTTTGATGGTTTTGAAACATTAATGAAAAAAGCGCCACCATGTCTGCGAATGTATTCTTGCGGTAAGTTGAGAATAGCAGACATTGGTTTTAATGCTTCAGGATTTTCGTCAAGAGAGATCCACTCCCAAAATTGATTTCTCTTATACAACATATCACCAGCCTTTTTAAGTTCTTCAACATAATTTGCACGCAACGAAGCAGGTGTCATAATAATGACTTGTTTGGAATCTTTCATTCCCTCTGCAATCGCAATAGAAGTGGCAGTATTATGAGTTACAGAAAAATCTCCCATTACATATCTACAATTTTTATCTATCATAAACCCATAATAGTCATCTTCTTTTACATATTTAACATCTATTCCGGTAACCAAATAGTCTTTTACCTGTTTACTAGCATTAGCTTTTTTTATTGGTATTTGAGTTGGTATTTCTTCAAGACCTAAACCAGTAATATTTATTCTAAATGATTTTTCTTTATGTTTCCAAAATACATTTTTATAACAAGCAAAACCTAAACTTCTAGCTAGATAAATAACATCGTCCATTAGTTTTTCATTTTTTTCCAAATTGAATTGAAATTCATTCTTAGGTTTATTCAAATGCCCATTGCTATCTAATAAACCAGCAAGTAATTTTAAACGATTTTCTCTAGTGTTACACTTATAAATGTAAGGTATATGTTTATTATAAATAAGATTTGATTCTTTCAATGCATTTAAAAAAATATTATTGTAATATTTACTATTTCCAGTGATATTATCACCTAACCAATAACCTATCATGTATGGATCAAGAGGTAACTCTTTTTCAGGAAAATTAATAGGAACTTTATAACCCTTTAAAAACCCTTTTTTCTTATTAGATAATTTTAAATAATCCTTAACTGCAATTTCAATAACATTATCATTTGTTTCTTGTTTTCCCAAAATTTCTCTATAAAAAATATAGGCTTCTTCTTCTATTTTTTCTTTATTATTCTTTTGTTGAATAAAAGTAAAGGTTTTTGATTGGAATGCATTCTTTTCAATCCATTGCACATTATAATTATAGCTATTACTACAAATTTTTGGAAATCCAGATGCACGTAAACATAAAATATGTTCTTGATTTACTTGATATTTTTCTCCCTTTACAGGTATAATATCATACATTTTATCTATACCTCTTGCTAAAGATATTACCTTTCGTGGTGTTGAATCATCACCCATTAATAAATCACCTTCTTTAATATTTTCTACTAATTCGATTCTACCATCAGACATCATAATAGGCGTACCTTTTGCGTGACATTTACCAGAACCTAAACCATGATATAAAAGTAAACCACGATATGGTGTGTATAAATTCATATAATCGCGGACAATTTTTTGATGTGTTAGTAGAGAGAAATTAGTACTAGTCTTACCAATAACATCACAAGAAATGCTTTCTTCATTTTTCAACAACTCTTGACGATAAGGTTCAAAAAGTGAATTTATAAAATTTATAAAAATCTCTCTATTATTCATATAATAACTTGAAACTTTTATAATGACTGGTGGTAATTTCTTAGGTAATCGACGTCTTAAATCAGTGTCACCAATTTCGACAATAGTTTCAGGACCTAATACTGCAATTCCCTTTTCTATTTTATCAGTAATTCTACTTTTCCTTTTTGGTACTTTAATATGAATTACGTCTTCAATTTTTTTTGGTTTTAAAATAAACTCTTCTCCTTCTATTCCTTCTTCTCCCTCTTCTCTTATTCCTTCTATTTTGACTTCCATCATTTCTTCTTCTTCAGGTTCAATAATAAGACGTTTTTTAGAAGTTAATATTTTGACCTTGTTTGATGGTTCTGAAATAGGAATTGGTTCTGTTCCTTTTTTCTCTTCAGAAACCTCTAAAATAGGTTTCATTGTGACTTTAAGTTTTTTACTTTCTGCCAATTTTTTTAAAAGAGCAGATCGATCAAATTCTTTATTGGTTTGCAATTCAATAAACGGACCGCCTTTTTCTTCTTCAAACTCTGGTTCCTCTTCAGCAGTCGTTTGTATCTTTCTTGGTTTTTTGATTTCTTTTACAACAACTGCGACACGTTCTCTTTCTTCGATATTTGGTTTTATCATTAATTTTTCTTTTAATGCGACTAAAGGATTCATCACTTATATAATTTATATATATAAATTTCATAATATTTTCCTTTTATATTTTTTTATTCTTCAATTCCTATTACTTGTAATGCTTCATTACAGGCAATTTGTTCGGCTTTACGTTTAATTTTATGTTGTCCTTCACCTAAAAATATAAAGGCCTTCCCATTCTCAGTAACAAAATCCTGAATACTTTTAAAGTTCTTATGTTGTGACATATTAATGGCGTCTTTATAGTTCACTTGGTAAATGGGTTGTCCTAAACACAAATAGACACCCATTTTGTAACCTAATTCCATATCGTGTTCAATTTCTAAATAATGTGGCGTTACTTTAAATGCTTTCTGGATTTTTACTTGAAGAATATTTTTATAATTGTCATCATTTTGTATAAGGGCGACCCAATCAATATGTTTTTCAAATACATTTTCAATAAATTTTTGTGCCATTTGAAAACCAGGTCCCGTAATAAACATGGTATTAAACCAATTTTCTTCATCCTTTACAACGACCTTATTAAAGTCTAGAAACAATGCACCTATAAAGGACTCAAACAAACAGCCTAGTTTCTTTAAATTAGTACGAATTTTTTTTTCTTCAGCATGTTTTGATAGAATTAACCATTTATGCAAACCCATTTCTAGCGCGATTTTTCCAATTGCTTCATTCTTTACAATGGCGATTTTCTTTTCAGTCATAAATCCTTCATCTGCTTTGGGAAAGCGTCTATAAAGCAAATATTTTGTGATACATTCAAGAACACCATCACCTAAAAATTCAAGCCGTTCATTTGATTTACTACTGAGTGGCATGCAATCAGATGGTTTTTCTACTATGGTAATATTTTGTTGTAAATTCTCAAAATTTGGACGCTTTGTGTAAGAACGATGAACAAAAGCACGCTCATAAAGAGCCATATTATCGACTTTTGCTGGAATACCATATCTAGAAAGAATACATTGAACATTGCTTAATGTAATCTTAATATTATCTGGATTATATGGATTGAAAACTAATCCATCTTCTGTTTTTATAATGTCATCGTCTCTTAGAACTTCTTTATTGTCTGCCATCTGTATATAGATATACGATATTAGGTTTAAGTAGGTTCTAATAATATTAACAGAAATAGACTTAAAGATCTAATAAAATGGTATATTATATAATGGAAGAGTGGCAAACAATCGATGCATTTTCGAATTATGATGTTAGTAATTTTGGAAATATTATGAATAACAAAACTGGAAAGATATTAAAACCATCCATAAAATCTGGATACTACAATATTAGTTTATTAAATGAAACAAGTAAAAAAACATATAAAGTACATCGTTTAGTAGCATTAGCTTTTATTGAAAATCCTGAAAATAAATTAGAAGTAAATCATAAAGATAAAAATAAATTAAATAATTCAGTTTTAAATTTAGAATGGATGACAAGGAAAGAAAATAATATTCATAGATGTACAGGTTTAAAAATAACATGTAACAAAAATAAACCTTTATTTAGAATAAATAAAGATACAAATGAAATATTGGAAAAATATAATTCAATAGAATTAGCTGGTACTTGGGTATTTCAAAATGGATATACAAAAACTATTCATAATGGTCGTAATTCAATAGGTAATTGTCTAAATGGTTTATCAAAATTAGCTTATAAATTTAAGTGGAAATATGAAGAAAATAATAGTTTAGAAAATGAAATATGGAAACAAGTTATTTTAGAAAATGTGGATATGAAAGTCAAACAATATTTTGTTTCTAATTTAGGAAGATTTAAAAATAGTTATGGGACAATTATGAATAACTATAAAGTTAATGATAATGGATACATTAGAGTTTTAATTTATAATAAAACATATGCATTACATCGTTTAGTTGCTATAACATTTATTGAAAATTCAGAAAATAAAGAACATGTTAATCATATAGATGGAAATAAATTAAATAATTTAATTTCAAATTTAGAATGGAATACATGTTCAGAAAATAATTTACATAAATTTCAAAATGGTTTAGGAAATAATTTTACTAGAAAGATAACTCAGTATGACTTACAAATGAATAAAATAAAAGATTTTAATTCTATAACAAAGGCATCAAAAGAATTAAATATAGGAAAATCAAATATTAGTGGTGTATTAAATAATTATAGAAAATCTGCTAGAGGTTTTGTATTTAAATATTTAGAAGATAATAATTATTATAAACCTGTTAAATTAAATAATAAAGGTAAAAATGTTATTCAATATGATTTAGATATGAAAATAATAAAATGTTTTAACTCAATAGCAGAAGCAAGTAAAGAATTAAATATACATAAAAATAATATTTGGAGTGTAATTACAAATTATAGAAAAACTACAGGAGGTTTTATTTTTAAGTATTTAGAGAAATAATATAATTATTAATACTATTATGAAAAAAATAATATCTTTTTGTAGTATATAATCATGGTTTATATGAGTGGGTCTAAAGCAAGCCGTAATCAGGCATCAATCGTTAATCGTACAAATGTTTGTGGTGGCTCAAAAAAGGCAGGGTTAGCTCCTCGTGTGGGTTGGTTTTTATCGAGCAACACCATGTTGATAGGTGCTCCTCAAACAATCCCTCGTTTCTGTATCCCTAATAGAACAACTCAGACACAACAAACTGGATACAGAGCCACATTGGGTCCTATGTAAAAGTATTTTTACAATTTATTGTATAAAATATTTATTTATAAAATGATTTAATAACAACTTATTAAATAATTTAATAACTAATGATCGTCAAAGTAGATATCAGAGAGAGTGATTTGTTGCAACAAATAAACCAGTTAATATCTAATGTACCCATGTTTAAGAATATTATTGTTAAAAGTGAAGTACTACCTATAGGCGATATTATTATTGCTGATGAAAAAGAAGAGAAATTGATTATAGAGAGAAAATCTATAAATGATTTATTAGCAAGCATTAAAGATGGTAGATATGAAGAGCAATCTTATAGACTGAATGGTGCAGTACATCATAATCATAATATTATTTATTTAATTGAAGGTGATGTGAATCGCGTTAATAGATTTAAGTCTGATAATGGTCTTGGTTCTGAAAAACTAACATTGTATTCAGCAATGCTTTCACTCAACTATTACAAGGGGTTTTCAGTATTTAGATCTTTTTCTTTAGGAGAAACTGCTACTATTATTTGTAATATGGCATATAAATTAGGAAAGGAAACTAAAGTACCATTTTATTTAAATACTAATTCTACAAATTCTACAAGTTCTACAAATTTAGTTAGTAAAGAAGATCCAGATCAACTAGAAAAATCATCAGATGTAAATATTGAGCCAACTGAAAAAGATTATGTAAGTGTTATTAAAAAAGTTAAAAAGGAGAATATTACACCTGAAAACATTGGTGAAATTATGTTATGTCAAATTCCAGGAATTAGTTCTGTAACTGCTTTAACAATTATGGAAAAATTTCAAACACTTCCCAATTTGATAAAAGAATTGGAATCAAATAATGATTGTTTAAAAGACATATGTTCTATAAATACTAAAGGACAAACTAGAAAAATAAATAAGACAAGTATAGCAAATATTGTAAAATTTCTTTTGAAAAAATAAGAATATATAATATATGGATCAACAACAATGGATGAATTTATTTTTATTTTTTGCAATTCTTTTAGGAGCATTTTTTTTATATAAATATTTACAAAAAAACAATTATATAGAAGGTATGGAAACTAATACCGCAAATGGTATTGCTGCCAATTCAGAACAATTTGATCAAAAACTACAAGAATATATACAAAAAAGTAAAGATGAACTAAATATTGACAAGTATCGCACTCAATATGAAAATATTGTATTACATATGGATGATTGGACAAGTTTATTTATGTTAAAAAGTATTTTATTAGCTCAAAGTCCGGAACAAGCAATGCCAATGTTAGCTGTTGGATCTTTAGTAAGAAATGGTTTAAATAATGTTTTGAAATTTTCTGACAAAGAAAAAAGTAGTGGTAGTTTTTTCTAATTATTATACTCTAAGTGTTACTTCATTTTCTTTATAATAACCTTTATCTACTAATTTTTGAGTATAATCACTACCACCCCAATTTTGGTGCATGGGATCAGGACTATTTGGTGCTTGTTCAGCTTTAACATTCATCATATCTAATGGTGTTGTCATTCCAACATAATAATCACTCTGATCATGTGCTGGATAAGAATTTACATTATACATAGGATCATTTCGTGTAGCATCCACCAACAATGTTGGATTTGGATATGCAGGCATATCAGGTGTTCCTAAACCGGATTCAATAATCATTTCTCCAGAAGAACTTGCAATAGAAGGTGGTAATCCAGCTTGAGGTTCATGTATACTGGGTCTAGTTTTATATACTTTGTTACCTTGTGCATCATATGTTTCTTGTAAATATAAAACAGGACATCTAATATTCTGACTTCTTTGCCAATCTAAAAATTCTGAATAATCTTCTAAATTACTAAATTCAATTGGATTAACACCAGGAACTTGAGCTAATTTAGAGTTATATAAATAAAATCTTGATCCTTTTTGTATTAACAAATTAGGACACCTAACACCTTTTGATTCATCTGATATAAAACCTTCTGAAAAGGTATAACTTAAATCATTTCCTTTTGCGTAAAAAAATAAACCAATTAAAAATAATACTATAAATAAAAATATTAATAATGACATTATAATATATTATATAAGGATAAAATTGTAATATAAAATTGTAATACTATTTTATTTTCTATTTATTTAATAGAATGGTTTTTATACACATAGATCAAAAAAATTGCATGGATGGGAATTGTAATAATATTGCCAAATTAGACTCATATCTTGCTAATAAAAACACAAAAACATTTTTATTAATTTTTATGGAAAATTGTGGTCCTTGTAATGCTACACGTCCAGAGTGGACTAAAATTAAAAATGTGTTATCTCCTACTATTTTAAACAGAAAAGACGTTGTAATTGCAGCTATTGATAGTCAATTAGCACAAAATCTTAAAAATTTAGAAAGACAACCTGATAGTTTTCCAACAATGAAATTTATTACAAATGGAGGTTTAATTAATGAAAACTATGAAGATAGCAATATAATAAAAAAAGACCGCACAATTGATTCTTTTATGGAATGGATTCATTCAAAAGATATGAAAGTTAATAACAAGAAAGTTCATAATAAAACACATAAAAATAATAAACAAAAAGGTGGTAAATGGTCTAAAAAATATAAAAAAAGTATAAAATGTAATAGACCAAAGGGTTTTTCACAAAAACAATACTGCAAATATGGGAGAAAATAAATTTATTTTTTATAGTGTATAATAGTATATATATGTTAGAATTATTTATATATACTATATTTGGTCTGGCTTCTGGTTTTTCATTAGGAACAACAAGTTTTAATCCAGCAGGTTTAATTTTATTAGTACTTGATGTGTTAGGTATCGGTGATTATAAAAGCAATTTAGGTAGTTTACTTATATTAAATTTATTTCCAATAACTATAGGTTCAGTATATGAATTTTACAAGGCTGATAAAATTAACTGGCCTCTTGCATGGTCACTTATTATTAGTGTTACAATAGGAAGCTATTTTGGTTCAAAAATAGTTACACAAAAAAAATATTCTTTAAGTGAAAAAACTATCAAATATTTTACAGCTTATATATGTATAGCAATTGGTTTTATATTTTTAATTTCAGCTTATTACGAAAAAAATATTTAAATTATATTTATTTATATTTTATAAATAAAATTGAATATTTATAAAGGAAATAAATAAAGAATACTATATTAAACAAATGGAACATATTTTTAGACTTTTCGATTTTAATGTATTTAATGAGGCAGGAGAGTTGTCAGATAATGAGCAAAACACACACAAAGATAGAAACAATTTTATTATCCAAATGTTTGGTGTAGATGAAAAAGGTAAGACATATTCATTAACTGCTGAAGGCTTTCTTCCATTCTTCTATATAATGGTAAATGACAAATGGACTATACAAGATAAAAATGAGTTTTTAGTTCATTTAAAAGGAAAAATGGGTTCTTACTATCAAGATTCTATAACCAAATGTAAAATAATTAAAAGGAAAAAATTATATGGTTTTGATGGAGGTAAAGAACATAAATTTATTCTTTTAGAATTTGCAAACTTAACTGCATTTAATAAGGCGAAAAATTTATGGTATTCTAATTATAATTCAGGACATGTATTATTAAAAAATGGATATCAGTTTAAAGATACAAATATTATTTTGTATGAGGCAAATATTCCACCACTATTACGTTTCTTTCATATTAAAGATATTAGCCCTTCTGGGTGGGTTGCAGTACCTATCAAAAAAGGTCAAGATTATATAAACTATGATAAAAATATTATTAATTCTGATTATGTTATCAAAACATATTATAAAGATATTATTCCATTAAATGAAAAAGAAACTAGAGTTCCTTATAAAATTATGAGTTTTGATATTGAAGCAAGTAGTAGTCATGGTGATTTTCCTGTTCCTATCAAAACATATAAAAAATTAGCTACTAATATTGTAGAATATTTTGAGAATTTAAAAATGGATATGTCAAAAGAGCTTTGTAAAAATATATTGAGACGTATTATTTTAGCAGCATTTGGTTATGAAAAAATGAACCAAATTGATCTAGTATATCCAAAAGTAACCCCAAAATCTAAAAAAAATGTAGAAGAATTGTGTGAAAAATGGTTAGAATCTATAGTACGTAATTTGAATTCTAATGATAAGAATAATTCAGATACAACAATAGAATCTTTATTTGAAAAAATTGCATTAGAAGAAGATGAGGATAATAATGATTCAAATAATTATAATAAATTTTATACAGACAAAACGGCGACTATTGTAGATATTCTTTGTGATAATAAATTTGAACGCGAAGGTAAATTGAATGAGTTGAATGAATCATTAAAAAAAATATTTCCAAAACTAGAGGGTGATAAATGTACATTTATTGGTTCTACATTTATGAAATATGGTGATGTAGAGCCATATTTTAATCATTGTATTGCACTAAATACGTGTTCTGATATACCTATGGACAATTCTGTAGTTGAAAGTTATACTACAGAAAAGGAAGTTTTACTTGCATGGCAAAAATTAGTTCAACGTGAAAACCCTGACATTATTATTGGGTATAATATATTTGGTTTTGATTATGAGTTTATGTTTAGACGAGCCGAGGAAAATAATTGTGTCGAAGATTTCTTAAAACTATCTCGAAATACAGAAGAAATTTGCGCAACTAAGGATAAAGATACAGATAAATATAAAATAGAAGAGAGTACATTACAAATTGCAAGTGGTCAGCATGATTTGCGTTTTATTAAAATGAATGGTCGTCTACAAGTGGATTTATACAACTTTTATAGACGTGGTGAAAATTTAACAAGTTATAAATTAGATTATGTTGCTGGTTATTTTATTGGAGACTTTGTAAAAAATATTGAATGTATTGAAGACACTAGTATCATTAAAACAGGTAATATGACCGGATTATTAGTTGGAAGTTATGTTCATTTTGAAGAAATCGGACATTCTGTAGATTATTATGCAGATGGTGCAAAATATTTAGTAACATATGTTGATAAAACAAATAGTATTTTTAAAATAGATAGCATTGTAAATCCTGATTTTGAAAAAAAAATCCGTTGGTGTTTAGCAAAGGATGATGTGACACCAAAGGATATTTTCCGTATGACAAATGGTACAGCAGATGATCGTGCAGTTATTGCTAAATATTGTATTCAAGATTGTAACCTAGTACATTATTTGTTCAACAAATCAGATATATTGACTGGATTTATTGAGATGGCAAAAATTTGTAGTGTACCTATTAATTTCCTCGTCATGAGAGGGCAAGGTATAAAGCTTACAAGTTATGTAGCCAAAAAATGTCGTGAAAAACGTACTTTAATGCCTGTAATCGAAAAAGGTGGACTAGAGGAAGGTTATGAGGGTGCTATCGTATTAGAACCTAAATGTGATTTATATTTAGATAACCCTGTAGCTTGTAATGATTATGCATCATTATATCCTAGCTCTATGATAAGTGAAAATTTATCTCATGATAGTAAGGTATGGACAAGAGAATATGATTTGGCTGGTAATTTAATAGAAGAATGGGGTGAAAAAGATAAACATGGAAATTATATTTATGATAATTTACCTGGTTATGAATATGTAGACGTCAATTATGATACATATGTGTATAAAAGAAAACATCCAAAAGCTGCCGCTGAAAAAGTATTGAATGGTTATAAAATGTGTCGTTTTGTGCAACCAAATGTAAATAGTGAATGTGAGGGTATTATGCCTTCTATTTTGAAAGAACTTTTGAAAGCACGTAAAGATACCAGAAAAATGATACCACAAGAAAAAGATGAATTCATGAAAAATGTACTTGACCAGCGACAACTCGGTTACAAGGTAACTGCTAATTCACTTTATGGACAATGTGGTGCTAAAACAAGTACATTTTATGAAAAAGATATTGCAGCATGTACAACAGCAACTGGTAGAAAATTATTAACATATGGTAAACGAATTATTGAAGAATGTTATGGAGATAAAATATGTGATACTATAAAATATGGTAAAGTAAAGACACGTGCAGAGTATATTTATGGTGATACAGACTCTGTATTTTATACATTTAATCTAGAAGATTTAGATGGAACACCTATTCGTGGTAAAAAGGCACTTGAAATTACGATTGAATTAGCACAACAAGTTGGTGATGTATCAGCAAAATTCTTAAAGGGACCACATGATTTCGAATATGAGAAAACATTTATGCCCTTTTGTTTGTTATCAAAAAAACGCTATGTGGGTATGAAATATGAATTCGATCCTGATAAATGCAAAAGAAATGAAATGGGAATTGTTTTAAAACGTCGAGATAATGCACCAATAGTAAAAGATATTTATGGTGGTATTATTGATATATTGATGAAAAAACAAAATATTCAAGAGGCAAT
>Ga0114960_10002019_pt1 | contig 16000 bp, 20 predicted proteins | sample C_130625_MF_Meta_FD_92637 | JGI IMG/M metagenome (GOLD analysis project Ga0114960, IMG submission 92637) | Freshwater microbial communities from Lake Croche, Canada to study carbon cycling - C_130625_MF_MetaG | ecosystem: Environmental > Aquatic > Freshwater > Lake | place: Lake Croche, Canada... | reverse complement strand
TTAAATGTGCTAAAAATCTAAAAACTGCAATGTATGTTGAAGAGTTGCAAAGAAAAATGAGTACTGCATTCCCTGATATCTAATTATTTACTAAATCTTTTTTATAAGCAATTACATTATCATGTTTAAAATCATTATTAACAATATAATTCTTATATTTTAACATTTCCTCACAATAAATCATATTATCTTTTGAATATTTTTGGTATCTGAATTGAAAAATTTTGTAAATGCTTCATTCCCAAAATTCCATTTTTCATATTCTATCATATCAATTTTAATTTTATCATAATTTATACTTCTTAAAATTTCACCATCATATCCTTCTGTATCAATTCATAAATAATATAATCTATCTAAAGAGCAATAAAATTATAAATAATTTTTGATTTAAGAAATATTTATATTTATATAAATGATGCTTATCGACGATTATTTGGCTTATTTGGAAAAATATAAGTTAAAATACGGAGATAATACAGTAGTATTTATGCAAGTTGGTATGTTCTTTGAATTGTACGACATAAATGCTGATAGTAATTACTTAAATAACATTGCAGATATTTGTAATATTCAGATTTCAAGAAAGAATAAAAATATTATTGAGGTTTCTAAAAATAATCCATTAATGGCTGGATTTCCTTTATATGTACTTAATAAATATACGCAATTAATTCTTGATAATAACTACACCATAATTTTAATAGAGCAAGTATCAGAGCCTCCTAACCCTGAAAGAAAAATTACAGAAATCTTAAGTCCATCTACGAATATCAATCAATATAATAAAAAAAGTAATTATGTTGTTGTGTTGTATTATGAAGTAATTAATAATAATTTAGTTGCTGGTATTTCTGGCATTGATTTATCGACAGGTGTTAATTTTATTTATGAGGCTGGTAGTACTAATGAAGACCCTTGTTTTGCTTTAGATGAAAGTTTCAGATTATTATCGATTTATAATCCAAGTGAATTGTTAATTTTATCTGATGATATTAATGATACATATAAAGAACAAATTTTAAATATAATTAATATCAATTGTCTGGTACATAAAAAATGGGATAAATGTGAATTCTTGGAAATGATTAAGAAGATTAAATATCAGAATGAGTTATTACAGAAGTCTTATGTAAATCATAAGACTATGTTGCATATTATTGAATATTTAAATTTAGAGAATTTGAATATTGGAAGAATTGCTTTTTGTGCTGCTATTCAATTTGCATACGAACATAACTCGGATATCATTAAAGATTTGAATATTCCTATAATCGTTGAGAATAATAAGAATCTTAATATTGAATTTAATAGTGCACTTCAATTAAATATTATCAGTCTCAATAATAACGAAAAACCATTAATTGATATATTAAACAGATGTTCGACTGCATTTGGTTCGCGAAAATTCAAAGAACAAATCTTAAACCCTATTATTAATATCAATGACCTTAATAACAAATATGACAATATTGATTATCTTCTCAAAGATTGTAAATTTAAAAAAGTTAGCAAATATTTGAGTAATATTATTGATTTTGAAAGAATTAAAAGAAAGATGTGTGTAAATAAAATTAATCCTTGTGAATGGTGTAATTTTAATACATCACTCGAATATGCTATTAATGCTATAGAATTATTGGGAAAGGATGATAATAATATTATAAAATTAATCAGGGAAGTTATTGGGGATTATATTAATATTATTGAATTAAATGAATGTACTAAATATAATTTAGCAGACATAAAAACAAATATTTTCAAGAAAGGTGTTTATGATAATATTGATAGCATAAATGATAAGTACATTTCAGCAAATAATGAATTAATTAAAATTGTCGAACATATTTCTAATATCGATGATTCATTATGCAAGATTGATTTTAATGAAAGAGAAGGTTATTATATTTCTATTACAAAAAAGAGATATGAAAATGCTTATAAGAAATCTAAAGATTATATGATAAAATTCGAAAAAAAATTATTAAGTTCTTCAAGTACTTCTTATAAATTAACATCAAAAGAGATTAATAATCTTTCAGATATTATTGAAAAATGCCAGGAAGATATATCAAAAATGGTTTTAATTAAATATAAAGAATTTGTTAGTTCTTTTATTACCAATAATAATTCTAAGTTAATTACCATCATTAATTATTTATCTGATTTAGATATTTATTGCTGCAATGCTAAGAATGCATTTGAATATAGATATTATCGTCCTGTTATTGATAATATTAATAACAATTCTTATATTAATGCTAAAGATTTAAGACATCCTATTCTCGAAAGAATAAATGATAACATTGAGTACATTGGCAATGATATCGAATTAAATAATTCAGGTATTTTATTATATGGGATTAATTCATCTGGTAAGAGTTCCTTTATGAAAGCCGTTGGATTAAATTTAATTATGGCACAATCAGGTATGTTTGTCCCTTCAAGTTCTTTTATTTATTATCCTTATAATCATATTATGACCAGAATAAGCGGCAATGATAATATCTATAAATCTATGAGCAGTTTTGTAGTAGAAATGACTGAATTGCGCAATATTCTCCAAAGAGCAGATAAAAATAGTCTTATTATAGGTGATGAAATTTGCAATGGCACAGAAGCAATTTCTGGCATTTGCATTGTTTCATGTGCTATTAATGAATTAATTAAGAAAAATGCATCATTTATTTTCACAAGTCATTTGCATGAATTACCTAATATCAGTATTATTAAAAATGAGATAAATAATAAACTAAAGATTTATCATATGCATATTACCATAAGAGACAATAAAATTATATATGATAGAAAATTAAGAGAAGGACAGGGTTCTTCCATTTATGGCATTGAAGTTTGCAAATCTTTAGATATGCCATTAGATTTTATGAATAATGCTGAGATAATAAGAAAGGAATTGAATAATACGGAAAGTTGCTTAATTAATACTAAAAAAAATAAATATAATTCTAGTTTGTATAATTCAACAAATATTTGCCCTGTATGTAAAATAGAACCAATTGAAGATATTCATCATATTAATTATCAATCTTTAACAGACGAGAATGGATTTTTTGACAATTATCATAAAAATATAAAACATAATCTAGTTCAAATATGTAAAAAATGCCATGATAATGAACATAATAATTTAATTAGTATTGAAGGATATGTACAGACAAGCGAAGGGATTGAATTGGAAGTTAAAGAATTATTAACCGATTTTGAAAAAATTAGGAATTATGTCAGAAGAGGTAAGAAGAATTGGTTTTTAAGAAAATTAAAGAATGCTACATTTAAAATAGCGACCGAAGAAAAGGTAATCGAGACCATAAATAAACTAACGAAAAAAAAAATCAAAGAATTAGACGACGAATATTATAACAAATTATATGATTTTTCTCTTTATTAGTATATAGAGAAATCAATGAATAAAAATCTAATAATAATAGGTGCCTCATTGTTTTTAATTTTTGGCATTTTTAAATTTTTATTTGGTATATTTAATTTTATGTATGAATTTGACAAAGAAACTTTTAAAGATAATTTCATAATTAATACATTATTTATATCACCTGATAGAACTACTGCTGCATTATTATATATAACTACTATATTTTTATTTTCAATTTATAGTATTTTGAAATCATTATTTTATTTAAAAATTTTAAAATATAAACCAATTGTTGATATTATAAGTAATCATACATTTGACTATACCTTATATTTAATCTTTGGTTTATTATTCACATTATTATATTCATTTATTGCTTATTATCCAGATGAAGCAAATAATTATATATCTAATGATAAAAAATATGAAGCAACTTATAAATTCGTTGGTATTGGCTCAGGATTAGTATTCTTAATAACATTATTAGTATTATTAATTGTTAGAAAACATGATAATCAGATGATATTATATCCTGCTATTTTATTATTATTGTCATTGATAATAGCATTTGCTTTTATTGCACAAAAATATGGCAAAGATTTTTTCCATGAATATTTCACATTTGCAATGATACCAATTGGTGTATTTTAAATTATTTTTTGGTTTTTTTATTATTGGATAGCATCATTATTGTTGGAATTCCAATTACAAGAGTAATTATAGCAAAACCTAAAAATAATAATGCTATAATATCATAGATATATAATATTTTTTGTCCAGCAGTATCGGAACATTCACATTTCTTTTTACGTAAGTTTAATATATATATAAAACTGATTATCACAAATATTAAATTAATGAATGCGACTATGCCAGTTATTATTTTAATTACATCATTATCATTAATTAAAAATGATATTAAATATAAAAATGTACTAAATATTACCATAAATATCCACCAATTTTTTATTTGAGATCTTCTTAAATCTTCACTACATTCACATTTTTCCTTTTCTAATCTATTAATCCATAAAATAGTTGAAATACCTATAAATAGTATAAATAAAAGTTCTAGAATATTCATATATAATTCTATTATATATAAAGTAAAAAATAATTTTAATATTAGATATGGATTTAGCAGTTGTTATAACTGGTAAAATTAATATAATATTTCCTGATACTAATAAATTTATAAAATTATTATATCATATTATTAAGAATTATGGAAATAATGTACTATTCATATTTGTTGTAAATTCAAATGATGACCAATATTATAATCATATTAACGAATTATTTAGTTATACTCAAAAAAAAATTATTATTAATTATTATAAAGATCATTTAAATGAACTTAATGTTATTATGAAATTAAAGCAGAATGATAATGATTATATTAGACTTAAGGAAAGATTTAAAAATCAAAAATCAGGTTCATTATATGAATTTAAAAATTTTGATGACCCTGATAATGATTTAAGTTCTCAAATACAATTTCACCAATTACAAGTTGGTCTTAAAGCCCTTATCGAATATGAAACAAAGAATAATATTAAATATGATTTAATAATGAAAACAAGATTTGATATTGAATATCCTGATAAATTTTATCCGCATCTAAATGATAATATCTTCTTATATTCTAATGAAATAAATAAGCAGATAATTCAAACATCATTTTTAAAATGTAATATTAATAGCATAGATGATTTAATTCAATATAATAATAGCAAAAAACTAAAATTACCAGATTTTAGAATTTATGATAAAGATGAAAGAAATTTATCTTTTGGAGGTATTTATTATCATAATACTAGAAATCTTGAAAAAATAAAGAATGGTTGCAAAGATTTCATTTATTGTTTTAATGATTATTTTTATTTTGGTAAAGCGGAATTGATATACAAATTATATAATTTAATTAACGAGTCATTATTGATTGAACCAGATGATCAAGAATTATTTAATAGTTTTTATTGCCCAGAAACGCAATTTATAACTTATTGCAATAAAAAAGATATTAATTTCTTAATGTACTATAATGATAGTTTTTCAATTGTTAGACAATTGGAGTTTATATATAATGTTAGATATGATTAGTAAATAACAATCCAATTATCACAATAGATATCACTCCATTTTTTAATTTCACAAGTTAAATTAAACCACAGTTTTGGTGCTATTATTTTTTTATTTTCATCACCTAAAAAAGCACCCCACCAACTAAAAGTAGAATTTGCAATAATTCCATTTTTAATAAAAGTCATTAAAATCATTTCTTTGAATATATCATTAATATCAACATAATATATTTTCTTATCATTAATTTTAATTACATTCTTACACCAATTAATATCATCCGAAAATATAATAATATTAATATTATTATTGAAATATCTGAGACCATTATTGTAATAATTGAAATCAAGAGTTGGATGATAAGGATTATTTATATAATCTGTTCTTCTAAAATGCATAAATACATAATTGTCATCATTTTCGTCATTAAAAAAAGATTTAATTTTCTTATATTCATCTTTTGCACTTTGATAATAATGAGGATTGCTATAAATCAATTCATTCATTTTTGTTCTTGTTTCTGGTGAAATGTACTTCGCTGCTTGGAAATATCCTTTTAAATATACATTATTTTGAATGTATGGTAGTTCATTATAATTATTTTTAACTTCTTCGTGATAGATATTAAAATCAATCTTGTCGTATTTTTCGGGTTCAATTACTTTTAAGTTGTTATTAAAAATAGTATCCCATCCTGTTATTCTTTCGAAATTGAAAGGATGCCATAGTCTTTTTTCATCTTTGAATATAGGAGTTTTTTTATATTTCTTAGCATACTCCAAAGCAGATGCTATTTGAAATAGTTGATTACCAAGCCCTCCATGTATCCATGATGAAACATAATTTGGTGTATCAGTCATTTACATATTTATTATAATTAAATTCTTAAATAATAAATAGATTATATTATACGAATGAAGAAAAAGATATTATTGCATTCGAATTGCGATATTAAGAATGATATTAAAAAACAATTACAGATATTTAAGGAGCATATAACTATTAAAACAACATTTGACGATTCGTCAAAGTTTGATATTATTTATTTAGTTTTATGTAATTTTATAGATATTAAGAAAATGGTTAAATTATTAAATAATAATGGTATTATCTTAGTATCCATACCATTGCCTCAAATTAATCCTACATTGAACATTGAAATAATAAAAAAATTAAATAACGTTTGCAAAAAACTTTTATTAATAGATATGATTGATACTACTTATATATATGGTAAGAAAACTAAAGGCGGAACACTACCTTATTTTACAGGATTCCATAATGGAACACAATATCTTCATGGATATTCTTATAATGATCCATTTGGAAGAGGTTATATAGATGGACATAACAATGGACTTCGATATTCACATCCGTCATATCCGTCATATCCGCCATATCAATCACCGCCTAAATTACCACAACTACAACAGCAACCGCAGCAACAAATGCCAAAACCACAAGAACTTAAATTAACGGATTTTGATAATGCAAAATTAACGGATTTTGATAATGCAAAATTTTCCTATACTAATACCGCTTTATGTGATATTATAAATAAAGCATCTCAAAATGAAGATGTAAATAATAGATTTATTCGATTACCTAAATCTGGACAAGAAATAATTATAAAAAAAGAAGCAAATGATTATGTTATTAATAATATATTAACGCCTTTAAATGAAAGGAAAATATCTAAATATATATCTACAATAATTTGTGATAATAAAATTACATTAAGATTGAAGTCAAAAGGTAATATTAAAGAATTATTGGATAAGCATAAAGATGATAATCTAATTATTGAATCAATTTTATTTCAATGTATTTTCTCAATATTATTATTTTATGATGTATCAAAATCTTATCATAATAATATTAATTTTGATAATTTGCAATATTTTGAGATAGATAAAGATAGCTGTCTACATTATGAAAAATTTTTTCGATATGATCCATGGCGATTTTGTATTGAAACATATGGATATTTAATAATATTGGATAATTTTGATAAAGCAACACCGATTAATGATGATAAAATTAGAGAAGAAAAAGTTAAAGATATTAGCAATTATAATAAATATCTTTATGATTTACAGAAATTAATTGATATTTTTTTAAATTATATTCACCCGACGAATAAAGAAAAATGGCGGAAAATCAGAAATTCTGAAAAATTTAAAGGTTATATTTTTATGCACGAAAATGGTAAAAGTGAAACTGATTTTGATAAATATATAGTAAATTTTATATTATTAATTAATGAATATTATAAAAAAACTAATAGCTATTTTAACTGTAGTAAAAAAATAACGTATTATCGAATTAGAGATATATTTAAAGAGTTTTATATAAGCAAAGATTCTGTATCAAATGAATTTAATAAAGAAAAAGAAGAAGACGCAAAAAAAGAAGAAGAAGCAAAAAAAGAAGAAGTAAGAAGACTTTTGTCTGCTTAAAGAGAGACCCATTCGAGATTTCGGACCCTTGGAAATCGGTTTTCGATGCCAAATTTAACTTTAGGTATTTCGAAGCAAACTTTAATATCAGTACATTCTTTGATTTCTGTTTGTTTTTCATATTCATCAATTCTTATGAAAAATGCATTGAATCCTTTCTCCTCACAAAAAACAAATACATATTTATCTTTAAGAAGATTAATGAATGCCTTAAGACTTGCACCACAATAATTAGGACCACCATAACAATCGTGTTCCCAAGCATTAAATTTAGGGTCATATGGAATTGTTAATGACATAAAAGGACCCAATATATCTTGGTATTCTAGAACAATTACTCTAGGGTTTAATAAATCATTTTGTATTATTTCTTTTAATATCCAATAATCATTACCATCTACATCTAACGATAATAAATCAATCTCATTAGTAATTAAGCAAGTTTTATCAATTAAATCTTTAATATTCTCACAAGTAATCCAATCGCATATAAATCTTACCTTCTCATTATTTGAATAAAAGTCAACTCCTTTTTTTATTTCATTATAATTACCATCGAATAAAAATGCATTAAAATCATGGTTTATAATTAAATTGGCAGCATTGCATTCAATTCCATCCCCTGCGCATATTTCAAAAACAATTTTATTTTTAAATTTAATATTATTAAAAATGTACTCAATAAGACCATCCTCATTATTTTGTGAGAAATTTTTAAACCCTTTATTCCATATATCAATCATTATTTTTAGATATTAATGAATCATATTTCTTATATAAATAAAAAAAAATAATATCATAGCAAATTTTAAGTAATAATAAATAAATACATTAAAATCATTTCTGTGATACGGATGCATATTTATATTTAATTATCATTTATCATTTAAGTAAAAATCATGCAAACTACCAACGAATATGTAATTACTCAGATATTTATATTTGTCTTTATTCAATAAATATCTAAATTTATCAATATGATTATATGATGCATCTCCATCAAGAATATTTATGAAATACGTATCATATACATTGAATTTTCTGAGATATTCTAATTGATTATTTATGAATTGATATGTTTCCCTCAAAGAGCGAGTTTGAGTTCCTCCAGTATCGCAAATGAATTTAAAGTTAAAATAATAGATATCACCGTCGTCAATTACTTTGCCATCAAATTTTTCACTCCATTCAAAACCATCAACATTAACCAATGGAGTTCTATAATCAATAATCTCTTTCGTTTTTATATTTATTCTATCATCTGTCTTACTTATTTTGGTATTTATAATTTCTTCAACATATTTAATCTGATATTTCTCACATTCATTTGATTTACCATTCTTATACCAATCTCTTGATTTACGCCATTCTTTTGTTTGATATTTAGAAGATGATGGAATAATAACTTGCAATTGTTTTGCATAATTGAAATAAGAATGCAGTAAAATAATATTACTTAGCATTATTTTATATTCATAATAACTATAAAATAATTATTCATTTTTTACAAAATAATAATAAATTTTTTTATATATAATACCAATGGTTGTATTTGAATCACTGCTATTATTGTTATTATTATCGATATACGATTTATTTAATTTAACATATACGCTATATGGTGTTTCGTTTTGCAATAATAAATAGAGTACATATATCATTATAAGTAATACACTAGCAATTATATCTTCAATAATAATTTTAGTTTTCTTAGTTATTACTAAAATCAGAATTGGTATCACTTTAAATATAATATTTACAGCAATAAATCTTATTATATTATATGTAGATGCTTTTTTATAATATAAATAAAAGATGTAAATAGTTATTGTGATAAAACCTATAATCAATAAAGCAAATGGATTATATTTAGTTAAACCAAAAATGAAAACCAAAAACCATATAAAAATCCAATTTGAAAAGATACAATCATATCCTATCATCGTTCTATATTTAAGAATTCATAAAATCCTTAAAGTCTTTATTTGTAATTCTTTTATTCTTATTAGAATCTCTCAAATCTTTATCAGTATTGGTTTTAATCTTATATTTATTCTCGTTTTTCTTCATATCTCTTGGGATTTTTGTAATTCTATCAATATCTTCATATTTTGACATATAACCATTGAATCGCGAGTTGATGATGAATGTTGTCATTATTTTATATATAATAAAAATTTATAAAAATAAAAATCATTTTTTATTCATCCTCTTTGCGTTCTTTGAAATAATTTAAGATATCATCTTTAAATTCATTTGTGAAATCCGTGGTTGGTATTAGTAATCCATAATCATTATAAGTAAGATGTTTAATAGGTGAAAATTGATGTTTGATTAATATTTGCCATCTTTCTGTATATTTTCTATTTTTTTTACTTCCATGATAATTATGTTTAATGATACCTGGAATATATCCTATGCGTAAAAATTTGGCTTTATCTTGGAATAATAACATACTATCAATGTAATCACTATGATATTTAATATTTAAATTATAATTGCAATTATTGATAAATGACATAGCCATTATACTATCACTTGAGCCTAATATTCCTTTGTCATATAAACCACCTATTTTTTCATATGCTTTTCTTGTTATTGCCCAAGCATAACCGGGATGCCAAAAATCTGCTAGTTGCATAGTATATTTCTTATTATTACAAACGCTATAACCAAAACTATTGAAAATATTTAGATTTGTATTCTTGCTACTTAAATCTATGCAATGACTGAATAATTGTACTACATCTTTGCAACCATTTAAAATTTTTAAGGTATCTAAAGCCCACGTATTATTTTCAAATTCGATATCTGCATCAATCCAAGCGAATGCTTTATAATCCTTAGGAAGTAAATATTTAACACCAAGATTAATCATATTTTCTTTATGCCACAAAGGTACTTCTGTTTTGATTTGCAAATGATTTTTATTATTTTTATCTGTTATTATAAATTTCTGATTATCATAAATTAATTCAACTATGAACAATTCCACATTTTCTTCTTCTTCCTCAAATCTTTTTATAAATTCCTTGCATAGTATATATCGTTTAGCATATAAGCAGGGATTGGAAATAACAATAATAACATTTAATTTTTCTTCAATAGGATAATTATTTTTAATCGCGTATTTTATATCATTCGATTTGTAGTTAATTCTACTAATGTCAATTTCAATACCATTAATAATAGTCATCCTCTATAATATGATTATTTATTTATAAAATTTTTATGATTATTTGTGTTCAAATGACGAAATATATGATATTCTCTGAAAGCGATATAAATAGTACCACAATCACACTTAACAATATTATTTTCCTTTCTTGTCAAATATTCTTCTTTCATCTTCTTCTTCATTTCCTCTTCTTTTTCTTTTTTTTTATTCATACATTCAATGCAATTCACATAATAAATTTTTTTATTTTTTCTCATATAAAAATTAAAGAATTCTAAATTTTTATTTTGCTTACATCTATTTCAGTACATAATTTCATTATTTTAATAAATATCATTTTTTGTTTGGCAATAAAAAATGATATTTTTATTATCTTAACTTAACTTAACAATGGAAGATATTTATTATCTTATGTACTATTCTTTTGATGAAATTAACTTCAATTATATAAATAAATCACATTCATATCCTAATAGTATTAAATTTCCGGGTGTTTATATGTCATTAATTACAAAAGATAATATCTATCAAGATATTTATCCGGATGCGAAATATTATTTATTATTTTCGGTTAGATTATTGGAGCAAATTAATTATCATATTAATATCAGTAATGCGAATGGTGCAATAACTGAATTTAATACTTATTTCCCTTTTAATTTGAAAGAAGCAGTAAAAATAATTAAAAATAAAAATTTAAATAATACGAATGAAGTCATATTTCACGATAAAATTGATATGAAATATTGCTGTAAGATTATTGAAAGACATTTGAATTATGACATTAAGCAAATGCTACCAAGAGAACAACTATCTAATAATGAAAACCCAGATAAAACTTTAATACCATTCTATTGCTTTAATAATGAAGATTTATATGATTCTAAGAAAAGTAGTACACCAAAATGGTTAATAATGTTGGCGAAAGTCGCAATGATTTATATTGATACTAATATTACTTTAACAAGCAATGAAATTATACTATTAATAAGGCAAAAAACAGATTTTATATATAATAATAGGAGTTATCAAAATTTAGAATTATTTAAGGCATATTATAGCAACTTAGATTTAAATTAGGATTTTTATATGATTGAACATAATTTGATTTAACAGTATTATTGCCTGGGCGAGTTTGATAAGATGGTATATGATTTTTGGCATAAAATTGTGCTGCGTAAGATGCCGCATCTGGTTCAACTCTTGGTTGTGTATAATCATTTCCCCAAGGTTTCTTTGAAAAAGTAATATCGTCTGTATATAATCCCGCATTTTTCATAGGTGGAGGTGTAGGTTGATTAAACTCATAATCAATATAACTATATTCCAATTCCATTTTTTTCTTTATATATATAAAGATATTTTATTATTATTATTATTATAAATGACTACTCCACCACCAAAAGATTTTATTAAAGATGGATTGGATAATAATAACCTAATTGAAACTATTAAAAAAATAAGAAAAGTAATTGAAGGAGGTGGTTCGCAGACCATAGAACAAAAGCAATCAAAATTAATGGAAGAATATGCAAGTTTTTATGAACGATATCCAATGCTTTTCGATATGGCTATAAAAGAAGAACCCTTCGACTGGAATTCATTCAATTATTTCATTCATATGAGAACAAAAATAATTAATGATGAATTAACAAGCGAAGATGCTTCAAAAATCGTAGGACAAAATTGGTATGATAAACATATTAATGTAGAAGATACTAATAAAAAACGTAAAATGAATCACCCTTAATAATCATAGTCATCTTCGAAATATTCCTCATCTTCTAGGTCTTCGTGATAATCATAATCATCTTCGTCATAATATTCGTCATCGTTATTAAAATCATCATTTGCTGATTCAGAATCTTCCTCCATAATTTCAATATATTTTTCTTCATCATCTTCTTCGGGTTGGGGAGGAGGAGGTGGTGGCATAGTAAACATATTTTTATAATGCATTTCAACGTCATCATCTCGTTTTTCTTCTTCTTCTTGCTCTTCTTCGTGCTTCACTTGAATAATTTTAGGTTCAATCTTGTAATCATCGTGAAAATTATTAATATAATCATTCATTAGATTATTCAAATCTTGTTTTTTAATTTCCTGATTATAATAAGAAATCAAGAAATTCATTCTATAGTTTAGAACTTTTGATTTAAGGTCAGGACGGGACATCACATATGTGGTATAGCATTCGAAGTAATCATAAATATCATTAGATTTGATGGTATTGCAGAAGTGAATAAAATCTGATGTCATTTTTTTACAGATGATTATTATATAATATAATAAATCATTTTTTTATATGAGATTGATAATTTTTCTAATATTAAATTGCAAAGTTTCTTTTATCTTATCAATATCTACAATTGAGTTATGTCTGTATTGAATAATAACCTGATTATTTTTAATCAATAAGCAAATTCGATTATTAATTCTAATTTCAATTACTTTAAATTCTTCCTTATTGTCAATATCATTCGTACAAGGGAAATAATGATTTGGCAATTTAGTTTCATTTAATGCAATTAGATACAAATCATATTTTTTATTAGTAATTTTATATTCATCTTTAATTATACTTCTTGTAATTGTCAATTGGCTATCATTTGATTTGTCGTATATGTAAGTTAAGTTATTATTATGATAATAGACAAATTCTGCTTCTTTAGAGATTTTAAAACTACTTTTAATCCTTTCGATAACGTCATTTGTAATTTCGACATTAATTTTATTGTCGTCTTTATTGGATGCCAAATAAATTTCAATTAAATTAACGTCATCAGTTATATAAGAAGAAATATCAATCATTATAGTTTTATCTTTATTTTAAAATAATCAATTTTTATTATTTACGAAGATTAAGAATAATGACATTTTTTTTTATGTTTATAATATTAATGTTAAATAATGTAGTTTGTTCATACCAGATTTTTTTGAATAACATCATAAAACGTGAAATAATCCAGTCAAGTTATATATGTAAGTTATCATATACTAAAAATATTTCTGAATGTTCCTTACTATCAGAATTTAATAAGGTTATTAATTTATATGATGATAAGATTTTCATAGTACATAATAAAAATAAAATTAATGTTTGCTATCGAGGTTCATATAATATTCCTGATTTTTTAACGAATTTTAATATCAATAACAAGAATTTTATGAACGAAGACATTAGAATTCATTCTGGATATTTAAATTACTATTTAAAGACGAAAGATGAAATCATTAAGCAAATTAATGAAATTAGAAGGAAAAATAAAATTACTGATATAATATTCACAGGACATTCATTAGGAGGTTCAGTAGCAACAATTGCTTCTTTTGACAGTAAAAATATTTTTAATGACGTTAATATTAAATGTATAACATTTGGGGCGCCTAAAGTGGGTAATGATAAATTCATAGATGAGTATAATAAGAAAATATTATATTCGTATCGTTTTGTGAATGAGAATGATGTATTCGAACACGTTCCTTTTATTTTATATAAACATCCACATAAACCTATTTATTTGAAAGCACCAAGTATATATGAATATCCGCATAATATCTCCAATTACATTAATAATCTTCATTCGTTTTTCGAGTTAGTAAAATAATTTTCTTATTTAAAATTAGGAGAATGACAACCGTCGCTCCTACAATCGATTCTTTACTTGGTATTGAAATGCTAAATACACATATAAGAAATGGCACCGATAATATTAAAAATTCTATGGAACGTAATCTTAATACATTAAGTTCGACTATGAAAGCCGATACTGATAACGTAGTTAATATTATGGACCGAACTAATCAAGCCAACAATCAAATAAGTTCTTTTATGAATACAAATATTAAAGATTCGATTGAACGTAATGGTGCTAATAATTTAGCGACTACGCAGATGGTTGGAAATCAATTAGGAGTTGCTATTGAACGTAATGGTAATGCTGGAACAACTACTACTGAAAGAGTTGGAAGTCAATTAGGAGTTGCTGTTGAACGTAATGGATATTTAGGTTCCTCTACTACTGAACGCGTTGCTAATCAAATATTAACTGCGAATGAAAATGGAACCCATAATAATATTAATGAAACCATACGTTCCGGTAATTTAATTCAGAAGATTGTAAGTGATTTAGGACATCAAAATTTAAATACTTCTGAACGTATTGGCGGACAATTAGGAGTTGCTTTAGAACGTGGCAATATTATGAACGCTGAAAATTTCAAAGATATTCAAATAGCGAATGAACGTAATATTGGAGATTCTAAATTATATACTTCAACTTTATTGAATGGCTTAAATACCCGTATGGGAGACCAGCATGCTATTCAATATGCTGCTTCTGAACGCAATTTTGCTAAAACTGAAGCGGAAATAATTAAATCCGAAAATTCATTAGCCCGTTTAGCAGCAAACCAACATACTTCCAGTCAAATGGAATTACTCAAAGCAACTTCTTTATTAGATAAAGGAATCGATAGAAGCGAAGCAAATTTAGCCAGACAAGCGGCTGAAAACCTAGCACGAGTACAATCAGAAATGAACAATCTTGCGAGACAACAGGCTGAACATTATGCAAATATCCAAATTGAAGCCGCCAAAAACAAGGCTTCAATTGAAACTAAGATGTCAGATCAACATGGCGATGTGAAATTATCAATCCATTGTGAAGGTGATAAAACTCGCTCTCTCTTAAGTACCTATAACACAGATAACTTAAGAGATAATTTAATCGAAGAGAAAGTTTATCACTCATTACATAAACACGGACACCATCATGATGGCGGCAGACGCCATGAATATGACCATAATTTCATATTCGATAATAGAAATAATAATTATTCTGACCGCCGCAGAGATCGCGATGACCGCAGAGGTGGCGGCGGTGGTGG
>Ga0114960_10002018_pt1 | contig 16001 bp, 16 predicted proteins | sample C_130625_MF_Meta_FD_92637 | JGI IMG/M metagenome (GOLD analysis project Ga0114960, IMG submission 92637) | Freshwater microbial communities from Lake Croche, Canada to study carbon cycling - C_130625_MF_MetaG | ecosystem: Environmental > Aquatic > Freshwater > Lake | place: Lake Croche, Canada... | reverse complement strand
CATCTCCAAATCGAAGAGCATGATGTAAACGATTTTTTCTTCCAATCCAAGTCGGAGTTTCACCTGCAGCAATATGTTGACCATCCATTGCCCACCGAGACACTTCCTTTGGGTGCGACGGATTCCTTATGTCATATATTACTAAAATGTTTCCTATATAACCAGGCATTTCAGTTGATATGTAGGCGAAATTTTGGTCTACATCAAAACGATGAACCCCAGCTGCCCCAGTTTTTTGATGAACAATTAACTTGGGATTTTTTTTATCCGCAATATCATATATTTTAAAACCACCATCTTGATAAGGTTGAGAACTCTCTTTAATCAACGCAGGAATGTCAACATCTCTCATAAGTAATACCTCAGCTAATTCAGCATGAGAAGGTTCTCGACCAAGTGAAGATCTTAATTTAGCTAAAACTTTTGGAAATTCATCTGCACGACGACCAACAGGAGTTCGTTCACTATTTACAAATAATAAATCGCCGACAACTCTAGCTTTATGACTTTGTGATTCTGAGTCATTTAAGAATATTTGAGAAACAATTTTAGGGTTACGCGGATCTGATACATCTAAAATAGAAGTCCCTAATTTGGACTTACTAAGAATGTGTCCAACATAAGCATATTGACCAGAAACACAAACTTGACCGGCTCCAGGTAACTCAAGACGAGAAATTGACTTCACATTACTTACAAGTGGTTGATTTGCCGGCATGAGTCCCCCTAATTTTTATATTTAATAGATAACTAATAATAACTGTTATAAATTTAAAAAATTACTATTAAATTAACAATTATTGATTATGGTAAACCTAAACTTACAATTAGTCTTGATATTGATAGCCCCTTATCAGATGAAGGCCCTTAGAGCTAAATGGGAAAATATGGGCTTTGAGTAAAAGCATAAATAGACAAACAGTCTAGGCGGGATTAAACATCCTATGCCTAGTCGATTCAGCCCCAGCCCACCAAAAAAGATCCCTCAGAAGAAATAGTGGGGGTTTTTCTTTTGAGCTTTACACGTTTTAAATTACTCTGATTGGACACCCACATCCTTCACCACCTTTGACCATAACGCAACTTCACTGCGTAAGAATGTTCCAAACTCCTCTGCTGTAGATGGCGTTAAAACTACACCTTGTGGAGCAACTTGAGCTTTAAACTCTGGATCATCTAGTAGTATTCGTGATGCAGCATTTAGACGTTGAATGATAATCGGTGGAGTACCAGCCGGCGCAAGTACCCCATACCAAGTAGTAGCAATAAAGTTTATACCTGACTCTAGAACTGTTGGAATTTCTGGAGCAAGCGGTGAGCGCTTTGAGCCTGTGACTGCAAGGCCCTTCAGATTGCCACCCTTAACCTGAGGTAATGTAGTTCCAATTCCTGAAATGACTAGTTGTATATCACCTGACATCGCTGCTGCCATTGCCGGGGCAGCTCCCTTAAAGGGAATTCGCATGATCTTTATACCAGCAAGAGAATTAAATAGTTCGGTTGCAAGTAAAGTTGGACTAGACGTTGCGCCATAATTTAAAGCATTAGGCTTAGATTTAGCGAGTGCAATAAATTCACGAAGGGAATTAACTGGTAGCGAAGAGCTGACAGCAACGATGTTAGGTGAATCACCTACCAGTGTGACTGGTGCAAAGTCCTCTATCGTACGATAGGGAACCTTAGGGTAAAAACTTGCATTGATTGCATGTCCCGCAGAAATGAAAAATAATGTGTACCCGTCAGGTGTAGATTTTGCAACTATGTCAGCTGCGATGACTCCATCCGCTCCTCCTTTGTTCTCAATCACTACTTGCTGACCGAGAACATTACCGAGACGCTGTGCATAAACGCGTGCTATAGCATCGGTAGGACCTCCGGCAACAAATCCTACGACCATACGAATGGGCTTAGCTGGATACGATTGAGCTATAGCATTCGATATTGATAACACTGATAAATAAATTAGAAAGATTAAGCGTTTCATCACGTGATCCATTTAGGGAGTTGTTAAAGATAAATTCATGTTTTAATTATTACTTATGAATAACTTTGGCAGGATTTTCACCATATGGTGGAGAGTAAATAATTAAAACTTTCATTCGATCAGAAATGATGCGAATAGAATGAAAAATATCAGCAGGAAAAAAACATATATCTCCAGCTCGGGCTATGTGGGTTTCGCCATCGATTGTGATTTCAGCTTCACCCTCTATGAAGTACTGGGCCTGCTCCATTCCAGGGTGGGCATGGGGTGGAATCTGAGCACCTTTCTCAACATCGCCAATAATAACCTCCATAAATTGTGCACCATTTATTTCAGGTGAAACTAGGCGAATGTTTTTTGTGCCAGTATGATTAGCTGGGGAGTAAGATTCCATTTCGTCTGGGCGTAAGACATATTTTGGCTTGATACCTTTTGAAGCTAATTTATTAATACTACTCATATATTCTCTCCTAATGATTTACTCTTACAGGGTTTCTCGGCAACGAATTAGTACATGCTTATCATTACGAAATACTTCTTCATCGAATTGGTTGTAGACATGGTCTCGAAAGATAATCAGTCCTTGTTTCGGTTTTGAAGTGAGGCGCTTCATTATTACCTCAACCTCAGTGTAAATAGTGTCTCCTGGCCGAACATAGCGAATAAACTTCGCACCTTCTATGCCAGCGAGCGCTATAACGCTATCGGGAAATAGCTCCCCCGTCATCGCTGTAGATAAAGACATTACTAGATGACTAGGACAAATGCGACCTGGTAAGCCTCGCGATAGAGCGTATTCGTTATCTGTGAATAGTGGTACACCATAACCGACAAGATTACAAAAAGTATCATGATCTGCATCGCTAATTAGACGAGATTTAGTAGGGTAAATAGTACCTAATTCGAAGTCTTCGTAATAGCGTGTCATACATTACCTTTTGAAGTAATTGCTTGTTCAACATAAACAGCACCACCTACCACAAACCGTTCAATTTGTTGTGTACTAAAACCTGCTTCAGTTAGTATTTCTAGTGTATGTTCTGCAAACCTCGGAGCAACGCCAGTGTGCCGCGCGGCTTTACCGTCAAAAAATCCAGGCGAAGCTAGCATACGGGTCATGCCTATCCCTGTATGCTCGCGGGTTATAAGTGCGCCAGTACTTAATAGGTCTGGGTCTGCAGCCACATCGGCAAGCGAGTTAACACGCTGAGACGGAAAGCCGAGGCGAGTTGCAAGTGCCTCCCATTCTGTAACTGTTCGCGTTCCAGCAACTGAATCTATGATGTCGTAGAGCTCTCCAATATGAGCGTTACGCACTACAGCGTCAGTGACCCTTAGATCATCAATAAGTTCCGGCCGACCTGTTTCCCGAAAGAAATGGGCCCATTGCAGACTGCTATAGGGCGTCATTGCCACATATCCATCCTTGGCTTTGTAGATGCGACGACCGCGTGCATTCATGACACGTTGGTAGCCAACTGTGCCACGTGCAGGCTCGTAACTTTCACCTTGAAGATGTTCAAGTAGCATAAAGCACGCAAAAGTTTCATACATTGGAACATCTACTAATCCACCACGACCGGTAGTTTCCCTTCGATAAAGTGCTGCAAGAACAGCGCATGCAAGACCCATGCCTGCAACTTTATCAGCGAGAAGACTTTGTACAAAGCGAGGTACACCATCATCCCCGGCATTGAGCGCAGCAAGACCTGCGGAGGTTTGGATTACATCATCGATAGCTGCTGCATCAGCACGAGTATTAGTTTTCGCAAAGCCAGTAGCTGTGCAATAAAGAATACGTGGATTTATTGCAGCGATTGCTTCATAAGAAAGATCTAACCTATCCATAGCGCTTCGTCGAACGTTATGGATAAATACATCAGCAGTACTAATGAGCTTTCGTAATACTTCTCTACCATCTTGAGTTTTGAGGTCCAATACAACAGACCTTTTCCCGCGGTTGAGGTTGAGGAAAATACATCCCATACCATCTGACGCTACTGATCCCGCGTGGCGCATGATATCACCTTCTGGGGACTCTATTTTGATTACATCGGCACCATAATCAGCAAAGATTTGTGTCGTTAGAGGCCCGAATACAACTGTGGTTAAATCGATGACTCGAACACCTGCTAGAGGAAGATAATTAGTTTCACTTGCTATGGTTGTATTCATAGATTGTTATTACTTTTTATTTTCAATTGGCATATTACGAAGTACCGCAATAGCTGAGATTTCGATAAGAGCATCTTTTCGAATAAGGCCAGCAACTAAAACACCTGTTGAAGCAGGAGTTGCAGTTTTTAAAAATTCCCTTCGAACATCAGCAGTACCCTTATAGTTTTCGGTAGTAGTAATAAATTCTTCAGTTTGAACAATATCCTCACAGGAACCGCCTACTGATTGTAATAATGCTTCGAACTTACGAAAGATCTGTCGTGTTTGTTCTACGATGTCACCTGGGGCAGTAATTTTTCCAGTCTCGTCAGTACCAGTAGTGCCCGATAACCAGATGGTATTGCCTACGCGCATCGCTGGAGCAAATGTGTAATGCTCAGGCCACGGCTTACCGCCAGTGAGTTTTTCACGAACTTGAGACATCTTTAGAACCTTTATTTTCTTGGAGAGGCATCACGCGGTAAACATGAAATCCCTCTAGTATATTTTCATTACGCTGGTTTACTAATTTCGTCTTAAAACGAGCAAAGTGTCGGTGTCCTTCTTCCCAAAGTTTTTCAAGTTCGAATACTGGTCGTACAGTATCTCCAACTAATGCTGGCTTAAGAAAGTGACAGCCTTGCTCAATAAATATAAAACCATCAAGATGCTCACGTTCCGACGATGCCCCAAGTGCTGTTAGGGCCGTTAGTAATAAGCCATGTGCAAGTGGTTTGCCGAAATGGCTTTTCTTCGCGTATTCAATATCGTAATGGATAGGATGTACGTCTCCGGTAACCCCAGAGAAGAGCAGGAAGTGAGCATCTGTGAGCGTTTTAGATGGACCATCGAATATGTCACCGACTTTTAATTTTTTAGTTTTGTTCATACATAACCTAGGTAAATATTTTTTAAGCCTGATGGCAAATATTTTGGTCTCCTGAAATGATGCGAAATTTTATTTAGTAATTTAAATACTTTACACCAAGACTCAAAGGCATTACATCTCTTTAGGAGATTAAATTTAAATTTATGGTGATATTAGTCAAAAATCTTCTTTTGAAAGTAATAAAAATAGTCTCATCAAGAAGTATAAGCAGAATGCTATTTAGATTCACTATTGAGGTTTCTTCATCATTAATTGGAGATAAAGTCTTAAGACAAAACTGAGTTTACTTGTAGCTTGTCCTATTTTTTAGTTCAACTCCCGAAGAAGGGAAATTTGATAATCTATTGCTAAAAGGAGTAAAAAATACGTAAAGTTCGTCGTATTAAACTAGAGTAATTTTTCTTGTTAGACATAGGTTCAAGTCCCTGACGGCCCGCCAATAAAAAGGTCTGTACCGGACACATGGTTTACACTTTGTACCAAGCACATGTTTTACACATTTCAGAACACATCCCGATTACTTTGGAACCTTCATGCTTCAAACAATGCAAATTATAGAAGTCAAATATGGACTTGCCCCCTTATTTTTTTTCGTTGCAATAGTCACATTTATGTTGATTGGTACTTGGTTTGGTAAATGGAGATTAAAAAAAATCTCCGAAGATAAGGTCCCGGCTATTCATGATGACTTTTTAACTGCAATTTTTGGAATATCTGCTTTATTAATAGCATTTAGTTTTTCAATAGCGACTGAACATTTTAGTCAACGACAAAATGCCGTATTAAAAGAGGTCAGGGCTATTTCGTCTGCATATCAAGTTACTCAATTACTCAACGCGACTGATCAATTAAAAATCCAAAATGCTATTCTCGAATACTTGGATAATGAAATTACTCTGTATGACGATTGGCAAAATTTTCAAACTTTAAATGCTCGTATTAATGATCAACAAAAGCGCCTCAACAAACTTAAATCTCAAGCCATTGATGCAAGTATAGATGCACCATTAAGGACGCGTGATCTTGCGAAGAGTAATGTCTATGCAAGTATAGAAAAGATAAATGAATCATTTGGGGAGCAGGTGTCATTAATGAAAGTACATCCACCCACCTTAATTTTGAGATCACTTGTTATCCTCATAGCAATAGTATCTTTTTTAAGTGGATATAGTATGGTGATTAAGAAAGAGCATGATTGGGTGCTGGCATTTATATTCGCTTTTATCATGATGGGCGCAATTTTTGTTATTTTAAATTTGGAATACCCAAATGTTGGATCACTACATCTGAATAACACTAAAACTCAACTGATGGAATTGCGCAATTTATTACAATAATTCGGTAGGATTTAATCAACAAAGTAAGTATTTGAAATTAAACCCAAATGATCTGACACTAATTTATAGTGCCAATCCCTGGAAAACAGGAGTTAGACCGTAAGGATTTTAAAATTACAAAGATTACTATTATGAATACGAGGATAAGCACTAAAGCCTTTATAAAGAGCTTAAGCTTACACATTTACTTCTATGCCATTATTCAGGTGACGTAACCTCTTGAATTCCTTGTAGTCTTTTTAGAGTATCAGTTCTCATAGAAAATTGTGTACCAGATGACGAAAGTCGTTGTGTGAGTGGCATCAAATTTGGTGAAATCTAAGTGGGAGTAGTCGGCATATGGTGAAGGCATGGTTGAGTCATTTGGAGGGTGATGCGTTAATTGGAATGAAGTAAATCAACCTAGGCCCCCTTTTCATCCTAAAAGCCGTTCTTCTATTCTCTAAAAGGTGAAGAATAAAATATCAGCCTTGGAGGGAAATGCCATCGATAATGAACTTAAGGCATTCGCCCCACTTTCAAAAACAAAGACTTTTGATAATACAAAAGAATTTTCAGAACATTAACGTATTTATGTTGAACTTCAATCTACCACCTATTTTTTATCTTTTTGCTAGTTAGCAAAAAGATAAATACTAAAACTATAATGTTTTACTCAGATAATATATTTAAAAAAGAGACCATTATCTACAATGACTTAAGATAAGATTAAAATGAAACAGCATCAATTAGATAACTTGTCACGAATAAGATTAGGATTAAAAAAACCCAACGAAGTTTTCATGCAGTTTGTAAATCCTATCGCACTTTGTGATTGAATCTACCAGTTAATAATTGATCCAATTTTTAGAGTTAAATGACGCCAAAGGAAAGAAATGAGTAATAACCAATCACAAATTATCTACACCCTAACTGATGAGGCCCCAATGCTTGCTACAGTTAGTTTTTTACCACTAGTTAAAAGCTTTGCAGCACAAGCTGGTATTGATGTTGTTTCATGTGATATTTCTTTAGCAGCTCGTATTTTGGGTGAGTTTCCAGAGTACTTATCCGATGCTCAAAAACTACCAAATAACTTAGCAGAACTAGGGCAACTTACCTTACAGCCTTATGCCAATATTATTAAACTACCGAATATCAGTGCCTCTATAGCTCAATTAGTCAGCGCTATTAAAGAATTACAGTCCAAGGGTTATCCAATTCCAGATTACCCAGAGTCCCCTAAAACCGAAGAGGAAAAAGTTATTAAGGCTAAATATACCAAATGTACTGGTAGCGCTGTTAATCCTGTTTTACGCGAAGGAAATTCTGATCGTCGTGCTCCCCGTGCTGTAAAAGAATTTGCTAAAAAGAATCCCCATTCTATGGGGGTTTGGAGTCAAGCATCGCCTTCGCATGTTTCCCATATGCCTCGAGGTGATTTCTATGCCGGTGAAAAATCTATCACTTTAGATAAAGCACGTGATGTAAAAATGGAATTGATAACTAAAAGTGGCAAGGTGTTGATTCTTAAATCTAAAGTTTCACTACTTGATAAAGAAATCATTGATAGCATGTTCATGAGTAAAAAAGCTTTACTCGATTTTTATGAAAATGAGATGGAAGATGCTCGAAAAACAGGCCTTCTGTTTTCTTTGCATGTTAAAGCCACCATGATGAAGGTTTCACACCCAATTGTCTTTGGTCATTGTGTCCGAGTTTTTTACAAAGATGCTTTTGCTAAGCATGGGCAATTATTTGATGAATTAGGCGTCAACGTTAACAACGGGATGATTAATTTATACGATAAAATTGCAACCTTGCCACAAAGTAAACAAGATGAAATCAAGCAGGATTTAAAAGCTTGCCATGCCAATCGACCTGAATTAGCGATGGTAGACTCCGCTAAAGGTATTGATAACTTTTATTCACCAAACGATATTATCGTTGATGCATCCTTGCCGGTCATGATCCGTAATGGCGGAAAAATGTGGGGTAAAGATGGTCAATTGAAAAATGTTAAAGCAACTATTCCTGAATCTACCTTTGCAAGAATTTATCAAGAAGTGATTGGATTTTGTAAATGGCATGGTAATTTTGACCCCAAAACAATGGGTACCGTTCCTAATGTTGGCTTGATGGCACAACAAGCTGAAGAATACGGCTCACATGACAAAACCTTTGAGATTCCAGAAGATGGCGTAGCCAATATTACTGATATTGCTACCGGAGAAGTTCTCATGAGCCAAAATGTAGAAACAGGAGATATTTGGCGGATGTGCCAAGTAAAAGATGCACCAATTCGTGATTGGGTAAAGCTAGCAGTCAATCGCGCTCGTAATTCAGGCATGCCCGCAGTATTTTGGCTAGACCCTTATCGCCCCCATGAAAACGAATTAATTAAAAAGGTCAATTCCTATCTTAAAGAATATGACTTGAATGGTTTAGATATTCAAATTATGTCGCAAGTAAGAGCTATGCGTTACACCCTAGAGCGAGTTGTTCGTGGCCTAGATACCATTTCTGTTACTGGTAATATCTTACGTGACTATTTGACTGATTTATTTCCAATTATGGAATTAGGAACTTCTTCAAAAATGCTATCCATCGTCCCCTTAATGGCTGGTGGTGGGATGTATGAAACTGGTGCAGGCGGCTCAGCTCCAAAACACGTTCAACAACTGGTAGAGGAAAACCACTTACGCTGGGACTCTCTTGGAGAATTTTTAGCCTTAGCGGTTTCATTTGAAGATCTGGGCATTAAGAATAACAATCAAAAAGCTAAACTCCTTGCCAAAACTTTGGATGCTGCTACCGGAACTTTACTGGATCAGCGAAAAAATCCTTCCCCTAAAACGGGTGAACTTGATAATCGTGGCAGTCAATTTTATTTAGCCATGTATTGGGCTCAGGAATTAGCTGCTCAAAACGAAGATCAGGATCTAAAGTCAAAGTTTACTTCCTTAGCAAAAGCACTTTCTGATAATGAGAAAAATATCGTGAGTGAATTAGCTCAGATTCAAGGCAAGCCAGTTGATATTGGCGGTTACTATGTACCTGATATGCAAAAATTGTCACAAGTAATGTGTCCAAGCCCGAGCTTTAACACCATCTTGAAAAACTTTAAAGCTTAATTTGTTTTTTATACAGACCAATATTCCTCAATTAGGAATGTTGGTCTATATAACCTGAGACATTATTTACACGTTACATCAATGTTTCGATTACAGACCCTAGTTTAAAAACTATTTACTCCATAATTCGTGAATGCCCGTCTGAATTTCTTTCACAACAACATCAGATACATGAACGCCATCTGCAATGGCAGTATTACGTTGTTTAAAGCGGCGCTGACCAGGAAGACGAGTTCCGGGGTCAGTTGCTAAATTTTGTAAAAAACTTTGTACCCTGCTGGAAAATACTTGACCACCTGCAATGCTTGGGTCAATGGTTAACAATAACTGACCGATTCTAGGACGATTACCTTTTGCATCAAAAAAGGAGTCTGCCTCATATGAAAAACGACTTCCCGAAAGACCCACAACAAGTAGCTCTACTATTAGGGCTAGCAAAGCCCCTTTATCGCCACCCAAAGGAAGCATCAAACCTTTTAAACCCTCTTGTGGGTCAGTTGTTGGTTTGCCATCAGCGGTTAGTGCCCATCCCTCTGGAATAGACTCGCCATTCTTGGCTGCAACCAATAGCTTGCCGCGCGCCACTGCAGACAGTGACATATCAATCACAAGAGGATCACTATTGAGTATTGGAAAAGCGGCAGCTAACGGATTTGTTCCAAAAATAGCTTTAGTACCACCTACCATAGGCATAGCTGCAGGAGTATTACCAAAGAGTAAGGAGACATAGCCCGCTCGAGCAGCAGCTTCTGTAAAGTGTCCAGCAACTCCAAAGTGATGACTGTTGGTAACTGCAACTATACTCACCCCAGTTTTAGAGGCAATATTTACAGATAGATCGGTGGCAAATCTAAGTGCTGGAAATGCAAGACCATCACCGGCGTCTACCAAAGCTGCTGATGTCTTAAATGGCCGAACTTTTAGCTTAGGTGCTAATTCAATACGACCATTGATAGCATGCCCAGCATATTGTGCAACCCTAGCTAAACCATGAGAAGACAGCCCATCTAATTCAGCAAGCGCTAAAAATTGTGCTGTCTCGAATGAGGATTTTTTATTGATGCCTGCAGCCCGCAAACCTGAGTAAGCTAATGACAACATATCCTGATAGGATAAATTCATTTTAAGTTCCTAAAAATTTGTTTACTTCATCAGCAATCATCTGACTTACCCGTTCATTACTCTCGTGGGTCACCCCTGCGATATGAGGAGTAAGAATCAAATTCTCAATCCCACTGAAATGTTGTAAATCTTTTGCTGGCTCAGCGAAAAATACATCAATTGCAGCGCCACCAATTCGCCCAGATCGGATACGTTCCGCTAACGCAACTTCATCAACGATACCACCACGAGCCGTATTGATTAGATAAGAGCCAACCTTCATTTTCTCCAAAGTGGCGGCGTTAAAGAGATTTTTGGTATCTGGCAAAAGAGGTAAGTGCAATGTTATTACATCACTTTGTATCAATAATTCATTCAACGCTAGAAGTGGTACAGAAAAGTTTTCCAAAGATACTGATGGACCTAGCAACATCGGATCAAATGCAAGGCACCGAAAACCAAATGCATTTGCCTTTCTAGCAACGACCCTACCAATACTTCCAAAGCCTACAATACCGATAGTCTTACCCAAACTTTCGTTATAGCTAGAAAAACGAGAGCGAGGCCAATCACCCTTAAGAGTTGCCTTCGTAGCCGGAATAAACCCTCTTATTAAACAAGCAGCAGCGCTAACGACATATTCAGCAACTGAGTCTGCATTTGCGCCAGTAGCAGGAATCACTGAAATATTGCGAGACAAGCAAGCTGGTAGATCTATATTCTCTAATCCAACACCTAAACGTCCCACAACTCTTAACTTATTCGCCCCTACTAAAATCTCCTCATTTACCTGAGTGAGATTACGAACAATCAATGCTTCAACATTCTGCATTGCAGCAATTAGCCGTGAACGGTCTTTATATAAATCAGGTTCATACACAACCTCATGCTTAAAGCTTAGAGCTTCTAGAGCTTGACTTGTAATGAACTCAGAAATCAAAATTAAAGACATGATTTATATCATATAGACGAATTTTAAATCTAGCAACACTCTAACTTGACGCATAATTTAATAGCAAATTATTGACATTGCTTACAAGTTGGGGGAGACTAATAAAACAATCAATTTATAAATATTAAATGAAAAAGATAGCCTCATTAATTCATGAGGCAAATACCATAAAGAGACTAATTTATCGGATTGGAATTACATATGCTTAAGAAAAAATTACTGTTACTTGCAAGCTTTTTTTCATTGCTCATATCCCCTTTGGGACATAGCCAATCTTGGCCAACTAAGCCGATAAAATTAGTGATCCCCTTCGCTGCTGGTGGCACCACTGATATTCTTGGAAGACTTTTAGCACAACAACTCACAAAAGATTTTGGACAGAATGTAATTGTTGAAAATAAAAGTGGCGCTGGTGGAAATATTGCTGCAGAATATGTTGCTCAGTCACCCGCTGATGGTAGCATCATCATGCTAGCTTCAGGCAGCATGCTTACTGTAAATCCAAGTCTTTATAAGAAATTACCTGTAAATTACGCTAAGGATTTTGTTTATATTACAAATGTTGCTAGCGGCCCAATGCTCTTATCAGTCAGTACCAAATTGCCAGTAAAGAATTTTTCTGAATTTCTAGCTTATGCTAAATCTAAAGATTTAAATTTTGGTTCAGCGGGAGTGGGTAGTCAGGTTCATATGGCAGAAGAAAATCTCACCTATACCGCAAATTTTCCTGCGACGCATGTTCCATATAAGGGCGAATCGGCGGCGTTGAATGATTTAGTAGCAGGACAAATTGATTTTATGGTGGGTAATTTAACGGCAGCAGCTGGGTTTGCAAAATCTGGGCAAATCAGACCAATTGCGGTCACCAGTTTGAAACGCTCTAAGCAATTACCTGATGTACCTACCATTGCTGAATCAGGTATAGCAGGATATGAATCTACTGGATGGTTTGGTTTGGTAGCGCCGGCGAATACACCTACCCCAATTATTGAGAGACTTTATTCTGCCACTGCAAAAGCCGTTAACTCTCCAGAGCTAAAAGCAAGTTTAGATTTAAATGGATTAACCGCAGTATTGAATAGCCAGAAAGATTTTGAGAATCAAGTTAAAGCAGAGTCTACTGTCTGGGAAAATGTCATCAAAGGACGCAATATCAGCGTTCAATAAGTTTACATTTAAGAAACTAACTCGTTAAAAAAAGGCTTATCGCCACAAATTGTGACTCTATTTCCACTTCGAGTATGTGGCCAATAATCCCAAATCGCGCGATGTTGTACACATCGGTTATCCCAAAAAGCGATAGAATTTTCTTCCCACCGAAAACGACATTGGAATAAAGGATTTTCCATATGTTCAAAAAGGTACGTCAACACACCATCACTCTCATCGATAGGTATCCCCACGATTCGCGTCGTAAACCCCCTATTAACATACAAGGCATTTCGCCCTGTAACAGGATGCGTTCGAATAACAGGATGTTCCGCTTGGGGATAGCTTTCTTTATCTTCTACGCCGAAATTTTTATAGAGGCCCCGATAGACAGGCTCTCCATCATGAATTGCAGTTAAACCGCGTAAATATTTTTTCATCCGCTCTGATAACGCATCATATGCTGCGTACATACTAGCAAATAAAGTATCACCCCCATAAGGTGGCGATTGAATAATTTGCAAAATAGTCCCCAACGGCGGCTCTATATCGCAACTAACATCCGAATGCCATGCTTCACCATTTGCTCTTGGTGAATTTTGGTCAGCGTAGATTTGCATCATTTCTGGGATGCCTTCTACATGAGGTGCTGCTGGATGAATATGTAAATTCCCGAATAATCTACCCAAATCTAAATGGTTTTGTTTAGAAATTATTTGATTACGAAAAAAGATGACTTGGTTCTCAGCAAAAGCATGTTGGATTTCTATTTCTTGTAATTTTGATAAGGGCTGAGATAGATCTATTTCAAATATTTCTGCACCAATAACTGGGGTCATCTTTTTTACTGCGATAGATTCAAACTCATAATAATCTTGAAGTTCTGACTTAATACGCGGGCCATTATTACCCCTGAGTTGATTGCTTTGCATTATATTTCCCTCGCTTAGCCTTTTAGCTGATTGACTCATTCCCACATAACAGGTATTCATCTCAAATGGCGTATTAAGAACTATACATAAAATTTTAATACTTTAAAAGATGTTTATATATTATAAAAATAAGAAAATTATTGATCCTTTAGTCAGTGTAACTAATTTCTCACAAATGAAACACAATAAACCTTAATTTGAATAACCAATCCTAATCTTTTTAAAATATTAAAGTATTGATTCATCTTACTTTTAATGAAATGAGGTTACTAGTTTCGTTGAAAACTTTGCCAAATTTCGTGGAGTAAGATTGTTAGAAATGACACTAATAATTTAGCCAAATCATAAAGCTATTAGGGTAAACAAGTATATTTCCCCCCTAGCAGTAATCTAAGTCATCTATATAATATAAATGACTAATTAACTTTAATTAATGAATTTATTACGGATAAGTATTCTATTTTTACTTCTGTAAATTTGAATTGGTTTATGGAGTTTAAAAACTTAAGGAGATTGAGATGATTCATTTTGTAGTGCATGAACCCAACGATAGTGTTGGCGTTGTTGTCGTTGAAGGAGTTCAATCGGGCGCGGAACTCATCGGATGGGTAATGGATGGAGATTTAACTCTTCACATCAAGTCTGAAAGTGAGATTCCAATTGGACATAAGATTTCCTTGAAAGATTTTAATCCGGGAGATACTGTTCTGAAATACGGAGTAGATATTGGAAAAGTTGTTGCACCAATTAAAAAAGGCGAACATTTACATGTTCAAAATGTGAAAACTAAGCGCTGGTAGTTATTGAGTCAGCCAACACTATTCTATTTTTACAAAGAGATAAAGAAGATGAATTTAAAAAATACTAATTTTATGGGTTACCGCCGTGAGAATGGACGCATGGGCATTAGAAATCATGTCATTATTTTACCCTTGGATGACTTGTCTAATTCAGCCTGTGAAGCCGTAGCCAATAATATAAAAGGCACTATGGCAATACCTCATCCCTATGGCCGATTACAATTTGGCGCGGATTTAGACTTGCACTTTAGAACTCTTATAGGTACAGGTTGCAATCCCAATGTGTATGCCGTTGTTGTGATTGGAATTGAGCCTCAATGGACTGAGATAGTTGTTAATGGAATTAGGGCTTCTGGCAAGCCAGTAGAAGGATTTTGGATTGAAGGCAATGGTGATATCGCAACAATTGCTAGCGCTAGTAAAGCCGCCTATTCGATGATAAAACACGCCTCTAAACAACAGCGTGTTAGTGCTCCCTTATCCGAATTATGGGTTTCAACTAAGTGTGGTGAATCCGACACGACCTCAGGTTGCGGTTCTAATCCGACAGTTGGAAATGCATTTGATAAGTTATACGATATTGGTTCTACATTAGTTTTTGGAGAGACTACAGAATTAACTGGCGGTGAGCATTTAGTAGAAGCGCGTTGCAGAACGGATGAGATCAAAAGTAAATTCAAATTTATGTTTGATCGATACCAAGATATTATTGAGCGCCATAAAACAAGTGACTTGTCAGACTCTCAACCAACGAAAGGAAATATTGCTGGTGGTTTAACTACCATTGAAGAAAAAGCCTTAGGTAATATTCAGAAGATTGGTAAAAAATGTATGGTGGATGGCGTTTTAGATAAAGCAGAGGAACCTAAAACGAGTGGTTTACATTTTATGGATTCATCTTCAGCCGCTGCGGAGATGGTTACGTTATGCGCAGCTTCAGGTTTTGCTGCCCATTTTTTTCCTACAGGTCAAGGAAATGTTATTGGTAATCCAATTTTGCCTGTTATTAAATTATGTGCTAATCCAAAGACTGTGCGAACCATGTCTGAGCACATCGATGTAGACGTATCTGGATTATTACGACGTGAGGAAACCATGGATTCCGCTGGTGATAAGTTGCTAGATTGTTTAATAAGAACTGCCAATGGTGAATTAACTGCGGCAGAAATTCTTGGTCATCGTGAATTTGTTTTAACTCGGTTGTATGAGTCAGCTTAAAGAGTATTAGGAATTTACAATGCGGGCATTAAATGCTTATGAAGAAGTTAAACAAAAAATCACCGAGGATATAGTCCAAGGCCGTTTTTTGATTGGAAAAGCGCTGCCCTCTGAAAAAGTTTTATCACAAGAGTTTCATGTATCTATTGGCACTTTAAGAAAAGCAGTTGATGAATTAGTATCAGAGGGTGTAGTAGTTCGGAAGCAGGGAATTGGAACATTTATTGTTGAGCATAATTTAAAAAGATTGCTATATTATTTTTTTCATGTGGTGCGCCATGATGCCAACAAAAAGTTCCATCCTAATGTAGTACTTGAATCTTTCGAAAGTGGGTTTGCAAGTGCTGAGGAGGCAAGTAAATTAGAAAT
>Ga0114960_10002013_pt1 | contig 16029 bp, 15 predicted proteins | sample C_130625_MF_Meta_FD_92637 | JGI IMG/M metagenome (GOLD analysis project Ga0114960, IMG submission 92637) | Freshwater microbial communities from Lake Croche, Canada to study carbon cycling - C_130625_MF_MetaG | ecosystem: Environmental > Aquatic > Freshwater > Lake | place: Lake Croche, Canada... | reverse complement strand
TTTTGACCGTTCTACATGGTCTGCAGAACAGAAAGCGGCATACGATGCGTATCAAGCCGAACAGGCGGCCGAAGCTGACGCGAAAATTAAGGCACAGATTAGTGGTGCAGCTAGTGCAGCAGCTAATACAGCAGCTAGTGCAGCAGCTGGAGTTACGGTCAGCCAAGGTCAACAAGCTGGAACCGGAAGTGGCGGAATTGCTACCACGAAAGCAGAAGGGCAGCCATGCACCAAAAATGAAGAGTGCGCAAGTAAGTATTGCAGTCAGGGAAAGTGTAATAGCGGACGTTGGTAGAAATAGCTGAGAGGCAACTCGAAGACATTTCCCTAAAAACCCCACCTTGGCAGCTTGTCTGCTCGGGTGGGGTTTTCTTTTGCCTTCGTCGAGCCGTAAAAACTTCATTTTGTGCCTAAAAACGGTTTTTCGCCACATTTCCACACAAAAAGACAACTTTTTGATTGATTGGGAAGGTGGAAAGGGTATGAAAACGGAGTTGTTTTTGCCGTGAGGTGAAACAACAATCCAACCCAAACACCACAACAATGAAAAACATCATCAAGTCGGCAGCACTCCTCCTAGTCGTTATCGGCGTTGCCTCACAGGCGAGCGCAAATTGCTACACCGAAGGTGGACCTAACGGCTGCGTTAAGCCTAAGCACTGCAGCAACCCCAATCCAAAAGCTGGAAGCTGCGTTAAATAACTTGTTTTAAAACCTAAATTCAAAAAAACCCCACCTTGGCAGCTTGTCTGCTCTGGTGGGGTTTTCTATTGCCCTCGTTAAGCCGTAGAATCTTATTAGGAAGATACAGATGGGATGGATCTCTAATCGCTATCTCTCTTACCTCACAGGCAGGGTCAAGGCCGCGCCAGCTCCGGTTGGAGAGGCCTGAATCCTGTAGAGAGTCATCAGGAAGAGTAGGGTGTCCTTCGAGTCGACATCGTTGTTGAGAATGAAGTAATAATGTCCCTTGTACCAGATTTGGATGGAGGCATTGGTAGGATGGAATGAGGAACAGTGGATTTTGATAGCGCCATTGGCTTTTTCTTGGCTGTTAATCATCTTTTTCTGAGACGAAGGTGTCTCGGTATTTTTTGCGGCAACAAACATTGCATCGTAAAGCGATCGGAAGGAGATCTTCTTAACCATCAAGATACTTTTTCCCGTGGTGATGCAGAGGCTTCCTGGTTCGGGTTGCGAAGGGTCAGTCGGAGTTGATGGGGCAAGTGCTGGTGCCGCTGGTGCCGCTGGTGCTGCTGGTGCTGCTGGTGCTGCTGGTGCCGCTGGTGCCGCTGGTGCCGCTGGTGCCGCTGGTGCCGCTGGTGCCGCTGGTGGAGCGTAGTTGACTACTTCAAGGGTATAATTCTTCTGGGCTTCCCGGAGAGAGTTGACCCAGTTGACAAATTGGTCATGAGTCCGAGCACCATGATGGCTCACCAACTGCTTGCCGTCGGGCAGGATAACTCGCTCAATGAGCAGGCGACCAAGCTTGTCGGCAGGCCAGCCTGATTTGATCAGGAGGCAAAAGGTTTCGGGGGAAATGTTTGCCAGAAATTGCTTGGTGAAGGCATCGCCGTCAATCGGCGAGTAGGTGACCGTGGGTGAGGAGCCAAAGTTGTAACTGAGCCCGGCTCCTGCGCTACTAGAAGTCCCTCCTTGATCTAAAAGGAGTCCACCGAAGGGAATGAGGTTGTTGAGGTTGTAGGAGAGATTGCCCCCTCCTGAACTTTGATAAGAGTTTACGACTGTCCCGACCTGCATGAACATGGGTGCCTCATGAAAATGAAGCCTCACAAGGTTGAGGAGCATTTGTTGGGACTGATTTTCCTCTAGAACCTGATTGTATGCCGTGAAGTCCGATTTGACTGCATGGGTGGCAACAGCACAACCACCAAGCGCCAATGGCAATAACCCAGCAGCAAAAGCAAGCCCAGAAGTTTTGGCAAGGGTGTCCAAAAAGAGGCTTTTTATGCGGTGGAAGAGGCGGAAAATGTTCATGAGAAAAAGATGGAAACGTTAGTAATCAGATTCTTTTTATTTTGCAACTATTTGCTTAGTTACTTGCCAAATCCATGGAACAAGTTTTCAGTGCCATTTGCATGAAGCGATCCTTTTTTTATCTCCAGCTCCTTGCTATGTCTCTCCTCGTTGCAGGAGAGTCACAGGCTGAACAAGCTGGCACTATTGCCCCACAATCACTTTTTAAGTCGATTTACCTTACTGGAAAGGAGGGCGTCTGGAATGAGTTTCCCAAGTCGCCGTCGCTTGGTTCGGCAATAGATCAGGGTGATCTGGCGATCCTACTCGCGGTCCAGTCCAAGAGGAGTGGTCGACAGATTCGGGAAGCGTTCCATGATAAAGTCTACTCGGATGCACTTGTTTCTGAGGTCTTGGGAAAGCACTTCGATGAACTCCATCCACGTATTAGCGCCCTTTTACTTCAGGCTGACAGCGAGGCCTTCCACATAAATTCTGCACTTAAGAAGAAGAACCACCGCCTGCGCCCCTTCAAACAGCATCCCGTGCTTCTGACCCCACTTTTTACCGATGAAGCTTTCAGCTATCCGAGCGGCCACTCGGTCCGCGCAGAGGTGCAGGCACGACTCTTGGGAAAGCTCTACCCCGACAAGGCCGAAGTCCTTCTCAATCGGGCGCGTGAGATTGGGGATAGCCGTGTGATCGCGGGGGTGCACAATGTGAGCGATGTCGAAGCGGGGGAGGAACTCGGTGATCTCATCGCCGCACGTCTCCTTGCTGCTCCATCATTCCTAAGGGATCTTGGTGTAGCTGCAAGGCTGGACGGGATTAAAGGATTTTAGTTAATTACAGTTTTATAGACTTAGTAGCGGGCGGTGACAGAGTTCATGACCACCAGATAACAAAGTCCCTTTGATGTTACGCCACCAACTCATCAGATACTTTTCTTGAAGAAACAGCTGTAAGTCGATAAATTCAAAATTCCTTTTACTCAATTACTTCTTTCTCTTGGTATTTTTACTCATCAAAAGAATGTTATTTGGGATTCAGAAACCTCATTTTACAAGTACAAGGAACTTGAAGTTCCTTGTACTTGTTTTTTTCTTAATCTTATTGGTGGCTCCAGGATCCACTCGGGCACAGTTTGCTCCTGATCCCTCAATTGGCAGAAACCTTCCCGACAGTATTCCCGAGGCTGCGCCCGATGCTTTTGTGCGGCGTCCCTCGGAGCTTGAGACAAAACCTGATTACTCGGATGTTCCCATCGTTGGGCAACCAGGTGCTGGGACCCTGCACAAAATAATCATTTCCGGCGCACTCTCAGCTGAGGACAGGCAGGAGGGTATTCAGGTAACCGAGGGCGTCCAGGTGGATAGGATCGACCTCCTAAATGCAGAACGCCCTTTCGCCATTGCGCTTCAAAATGAATACATCAATCACCCTCTCACGATGGAAGTGGTGCGAGCCATTTGCCAAAAGACGCTGCATTTTTACTTCAAGCGTGAAAGGCCGCTGGTCTTCATCCAACCCGTCACCATTGATTATGAGCAGGGCATCTTGAGATTGGCTGTCGTGGAGGCGACAATCGATCGCAAAGTTGATACAGGCGCAAGATGGTTCAGCAAAAAACTACTCCTCTCCTCGTTGCGGGCAAAGGTCGGAGAGCATCTCGACCGCAGGGGACTCCTGAATGATGTGGCGATCTTGAACCAGAATCCGTTCATGCAGAACTCAGCCGTTCTAAAGCGTGGTGAGGAGCCGGGCACGACGACTCTGGACCTACGCACGCAGGATGCTTTTCCTGTCAGAGGATTCTATTCGATCGACAATACCGGATCTCAACAAACTGGTCCTTGGAGGTGGAGTGCCGGGGCCAACTGGGGCAATGCATTTTTTGAGGGAGCTCAACTCAACTACCAATACTCGGCTCCGTTTCAAAACCCTGGTTCTCAACCCGTCCAGAGTTTGAACTTCTCACAGCCGCTCCCTTGGAAGCATCTCTTCTCAATTTACGGTAGTTATTCCACCACTGATGTGAAGATCAATACAGAAACAACGAGTCTGACGGATAGTGGCTCCACCAAACAGGTCAGCCCACGCTATGTGATCCCTATCGGGAAAATGTACGGAAAAGTGATTCAGAATTTCACCCTCGGAGCCGACTGGATCTCAAGCAACCTTCTTTTCTTACAGGGCGGAAACCAGATCCCGGCAAATCAGACGGATGTCATCCAAGGGTTGTTGGGATATCAGATTCTTGTGAAGGATAAGTATGGTCAGACCTCTCTTGCCACGGACAACTACTGGTCTCCCGGAGGACTCTCTCCAAATAACAGCACACAAAAATTCCAAAACGTTGATCCTAGGACCAAAGCAAATTATTTTTATACAGCCCTTCATCTCCAGAGAGAGAACACCCTCCCTTACGGATGCAGTTTGCTATCGGTGTTTTCGGGTCAACTGGCCTCGACCCCACTGATCAGTAATGAACAACTCTCCATCGGAGGCTATGGCACCGTGCGAGGATACCCCCAACAGATCTTATTTGGAGATCAGGGTGTCGTCTATAATCTCGAATTACACTCCCCGAGCTATAGCATCTTCGGTCTATTGCGAGGGTTGAATGAGACCTCTTTTGCCGGGATACCTGACGCCCTCAAAAAAATTGGGAAGGACAAACTCATGTTCCTGACTTTCTGGGATTACGGATTGGTGAATTCCATTAAGCCCTTGCCCGGAAATCCTTCAAGTTATGCGATCACTGCCCTCGGAGTAGGAGTGAGATACGGCATCAGTGAGCACTTCACGCTCCGCTGCGACCTGGGGTTTCCACTGATTAACCCCAATGTGGGAATAGCTATCGGGCCAACCATTGAAGCTGGAGCCTCAGTCTCTTTCTGAAAATAGTTCTATGAAAATACCGCCTTCACAAGTGCATCCTGTTTTGTAGTATTAACTCCTTATGAATTTTGAGAGGGATTTACATCCTATCCGCCACGGCCATCACGAACCCGACAATCTTTTGAATAATAAGATAGTCGGGCTTTCCATCGGAATTCTGGCTGTCATTGTGGCAGTTACGGCGGCTTTGGGGAGTTCCCAGAGGGACAAGATGACTCAGGCGATGATCCGGCAATCACAGGCTATTGCCAAAGAAGCCAGCGGAAGCGCAAAACTACGATCCGTACTGATCGAGCTGGAAAGGTTGTCAAGTCTACCAAAAGAGAACAGGTCAGAACGTGAATTGCGTGACCAATTGAGTTTTTACTCGGATTATCTTGCCGAAAGAAACATTTCAAAAGAGTGGGCTGAGTCAATGGATCCATCCATTGAAATTCATCTGGAGGCCACTGAGGATTACGATACAGCGCAGTTATTGGCTGAAATGGGAATCGCAATTGCCTCCCTAGCCATGCTCATCCACAGCCGGAAGGTCTGGTACCTCTCGCTGGTTTTGGGGGTATTGAGCATGCTGCAGCTCGCTAAGACTTCTTATAAAGTCCATCATGAAAACACTTCGATCGAAATGAAAATTGGTGAGATTGCCAAACGATATGAAGACCTCAGGGCCAAACACGAGAAGAACGGCGCAGATGCTAGACTTATTAAGGAGCTTGATCCAACCGGCAGTATTTTAAGATCCATACAAAAGTGATCTCCGCGACCGAGGGATTACTGAACTTTTTTTAAATAATTCTTAGGTTACTCAACTTCCTCGTTTCCGCATGATTTGCCTCCTAAGCTGAGGCTCCATTGTGACGAGAATGTAACGACTGAGACTAAAATAATCCTCTCCTTGAAAATCTCTTCTCGGTAAAAAAGAATTCATGACACATCACTTTCTCGCTGATTTCGCGAGTGTTCCAATGGGGACATGGGCACTACTGGGACTCGCCCTACTCCTTGCTCTGGCTTTCGAATTTGCAAACGGGTTCCATGACACGGCCAACGCGGTGGCTACAGTGATCTACACGAATACGCTTCCCGCTGTCCCAGCTGTGATCTGGTCGGGATTCTTTAACTTTCTGGGAGTTCTCACCTCATCCGGAGCAGTAGCTTTCAGCATCGTGAATCTCCTGCCCGTGGAACTAGTCATCCATGTGGGGAGTGCAGCTGGATTCGCCATGGTCTTCTCCCTTCTTGTCTCTGCGATCGTGTGGAATGTGGGCACTTGGTACTTGGGGCTTCCAGCATCTAGTTCCCATACGCTGATTGGATCGATCATCGGCGTTGGTGTCGCCAATGCCCTCATGAGTGGTTCTCACTACTGGGGTGATGGAGTGAACTGGGCCAAGGCAAAAGACGTCGGTATGGCCCTCTTGATTTCGCCTGTCATCGGATTCTGCATGGCTGCCTTGTTGCTGATCGTGATGAAGATTATCATCAAAAATCCGAAGCTCTACACAACTCCGGACGCCCATCATCCCCCCCCGGGTTGGATCCGTGCCCTCCTGATGTTCACTTGCACTGGTGTCAGCTTTGCCCATGGCTCCAATGACGGTCAGAAGGGCATGGGCCTCATCATGCTGATCTTGGTCGGCATCCTTCCCACAACATACGCGTTAAACAAGCAATGCTCGGATAATGATCTCAACGCACTCCGACATCAGTTGCAGGTTACCGTTTCATATTGCAACAATCAGAGTCAGGGGGCTGATGCAGACTATGTGAAGGACGATCCTGCAAACGTCATCACAACCTTCTTACGTGGACAACATTCCACATCTCCAGAACTCTTCCGTTCGGTGGAAACAGTAGCTTCACGAAGTCTCCAAAAGCTTGGCAGCGCCACCTCTCTGAGCCAAGTTGCGGAAAACGGACGCGGAGCTCTCAGGAGCGACCTTTACTTACTCTCATCAGTCTCCTCTAAGCTTTCAAAAAACCACCAACTCGGCTCCGCCGATTCCGAAAAAGAAGCGGCAAAATTATCATCCACTATCAATAGGGTAACAAACTTCATTCCTGTCTGGGTAAAGGTTGCCGTTGCTCTTGCCTTGGGTTTAGGAACGATGATCGGGTGGAAGCGTATCGTGGTTACTGTCGGTGAGAAGATTGGTAAGACGCACATGACGTACGGACAGGGAGCCGCCGCAGAACTCGTCGCCATGATCACAATCAGCCTGGCCGATATGCTGGGTCTGCCAGTCAGCACCACCCATGTCCTCTCCTCCGGTGTTGCTGGAACGATGGCTGCCAGCGGATCAGGCCTCCAGATGGCAACCGTCCGGAATATTCTGATGGCCTGGGTCCTGACATTGCCGATCTGCGTCTTCCTAGGTGCCGTGCTCTTTGCCTTGGGACTCAACCTGACCGCAAGTTTCGGTCTCCATTAAAGGACTCCTAAAATCGAGCGGGGTATTATCAAGTGACGTATTGCCCGACGATCATCCATGAATTAATTTAGCTTGGCGGGGGTGCCTTGCCTCTCTTGATGAACGATCTTCAGGTCCGATCGGGTGCCATTATTGCACTCCGCCTTTTTGATATCGCCTATTCAATTGACCTAAAACGGGTCGAAGATATTTGGGCTGCACAAAGTTCGGGGACAGCCGTACGAAGCACACTACACTCTGCTCCGGTTAAGGCTCTGACATTTGATGTCCCCCCCGTACTACTACGCCTTAACCCCATATCCCTCGGGATTGCTGGGAAGGCTGTCATGTGCAACGTCACGGCAAGATTGTACGACTTCGGTGTGGCATCCATCGCTATCAAGGTGCCTGCCTCAGAGATGTCATGGAATGAATACACTTGTTTCGCAAACACAGTTGATCGTGAGATCGGGCCTTCCGCTACGGAACCTTGGGCCACCATCCTGGAACGACTCAGGAGGGAACTTGCAACAGCAATGAATCGTCCCAATATCAACCCGATCGAGGAGGATCATCTCATCACCGTCGTCCAGCAATTAAGTCATCCCGTCGCAGGCTCTGATCTTCCGGAGATAGTTGATTTAATTCCACTGCTCTCGGGCGAGAGTCGTCCCCTCTCGGAAAACGCCCGCAAGGACCTTCTCCGGCAAAAATTCTCCTATTATGAAGATGACCTTGTTGTGTTGACCTGGGACCGTGCATTCATCTTCGAACCGCGTCATGACTCGGATGTTGCGGATATTATCGAGGTTGCAAATGCCCAACTGCTGGAATTCCGATACTATGACGAGTTACTCGATGAGGAACTCCCCCGAATGTACGATCTCGTCAAAAGGGCAAGACGAGCTACCAACCTACTCGCTCCGCGCCGTTTTGCAGACCTTGCCCGCAAGCTTTATACACTTGTTGCCGAGGTTACCGAATTGACAGAGAAGGCCGATAATGTCCTTCAAGTAACCGAAGATGTCTATCTTGCCCGCATCTATCTGGCTGCACTGGAGATTTTCCGAGTACCTACGGTAAGCGCCGCAGTAGACCGGAAGCTTTCCATCGTACGCGACACCTACGCGGCGCTCTATGCAGAGGCATCCGGATCAAGGGGCGAACTTCTCGAGGTTGCTATTGTTGTGCTGATTGTAATCGAGATCACGATAGCCTTGATTCGTCACACGGGTTGATCCTTGGGAGAGCTCGAGCCTAGCTGAGAAAATTAGCACGGGACTGCACAGGAATGGGGGTATTCAGATAGGTCCAACCGACATCGTTTGATTTGTTGCTGGATGCTCTACCCGAGGGAATGATTTCAACCAGTCCTATTCCCGGATAAGTCCCCATATTGGGGCCTTCCCACCATTTTCCGCAAACAGCCCCTCCCGTGATACAGGGAATCCCAGCGAACTCAACACGTTCATTGAGATGGATATGGCCCTGGAGAATGGCAATCAAAGGCCGCTTACTTAGTTTTTTCAGCACCGAATCAGCATTCAGGACGCGGACGCGTCCTGGAACATTCTTGATCATTGCCCCAAGTGAATCCCTAAGTGATGTCTTGAAGGGAATATGGGAGCAAAGAATGATCGGCTGATTGAGAGGGACCCTATTAAGTTCCTGATCAAGCCACTCTAGCTGGGTACGACTGATCCAACCGCGATAAGGATTTTCCCCGCCCACCACTTTGATGGAGTCTAGCATCAAGAAGCGGTAACCATGAAACTGAAAGGATCGGTAAGTGAGCGGCTGGTTGAAGTGCTGCTTCCAGCGCCGGCGGGGATCATTTCCGGAAAGCTTTCCATCAGCAGTCAGGGGTTCGTAAAGATCATGATTCCCAATAAGGGGCTCGAGCCTAGATCTCAGCTTGTGAAGAAAAGAGGAGGCGATCTCCCAACGATGATCCATTGTTTTGCCAGTGGAGGTGAATCCCCCATGGACAAAATCCCCTCCTCCGATAATTAAATCAGGTTTGAGGGAATTCATGACTTGAGCTGTCCGGTCCAACCAAGAAGGGGCGTCATGTTCAGACATGGCATGGCAGTCGGTCAGAAAGCCAAGGCGTAACGGTTTTAGATGCTGATCGAGCGTGATCCCTCGAAGCACAGAGGGAACCAGTAGCTGGGTGGCTAAAAAAGCGCCCATTGTTCCGATGAAGTCACGACGCTTCACTCCAGGCCTAGCGATGCTTGGTAATGGAAATGTCATGGATAGGTGTTATCTTTTATAGGGAGTGAATGTCCTCATATTTTTCATTCCACTCCCATTACTGGTGGCCCAAAAAAAGTTTTAATCAAGAGTGTTGATCCATCTGAATCAGCGTTCACCAAGAATAATCACCGCAACTCCCACTAAAACCAAAAGCCCCCCTGCTATGGTGATGGGACGCATTTCCAACTGATGGAAGAACAGCCAGGCGAATAGAACAACGAAGAGCGGATAGGATATCTCGATCAATGAAACGAGGGTCGGGTTCTTGGCACCCATCGCCGCATAGGTGAGATAGGCTCCGAGTGCAGATCCGCCGATGGAAAAGAGAAACCAACCGAGATCCGCCGATGTCAGCGTGCTACTCTTAAAAAGAGTGACGATCCTTCCCGTACAGAGCATCACCAAAAGAGCTCCAAGAAACCCGAAGAGCGAATACCCTAAGAAGAAAATCAAAGGGTTCAAACCCTTTCTAAGGAGAGGTCCACTCGCGGCATAGCTCATTCCCCAACAAAGAGAAGCGGCAAGGGCATACAGAATCCACATGAAGAAAGACTAACTCAGATTCTGATAAAGAGAAAACAGCTTATGATTTTTGAATGCTTGATCTTGCACTCCGAGCCTCCTCAGGCAAGGGTTGTCACCATGGGCACGGAAATTGAACGCAAATTCCTTGTGACAAGTGATCTGTGGAAAAAGGGAGCACAACCGATTCACTACGCACAAGGATACCTCTCCAAGGAGATGGGGGTCACGGTTAGGGTACGGATTGCGGGGGAAAAAGCCTTCCTTACAATAAAAGGGCCCATCACGGGAATATCACGCGCCGAATTTGAATACTCCATTCCGCTGAAAGATGCCGAAGAGATGCTTCTACTTTCAATCGGCCCTCTCGTTGAAAAAAATAGACATCAGATACAGTTCGGAGGTCATCTTTGGGAAGTTGACGAATTTCTTGGTGATAATACGGGCCTTGTCGTGGCTGAAGTGGAGTTATCAGATGCCGAGGAGAAGATCACCCCCCCCCCCTGGTTAGGGAGAGAGGTTTCCGGAGATCCCCGATACTATAACTCTAATCTTAGCATCTATCCGTATCGGCAATGGGATCAGAAATCCCCACCGAGTTCTTAAGAATCTTCAAAAATAAGCCGCATGAAAACGGGAAAAAAATTGCGCTTTTATTTGCGGATCAATAAACCGATCGGTAAAGAGATCAAATCGCTAGCAAAGTCACAACTTGAGTCGGCACTTCAGGCGTTACATGGAAATAAGGTCTCCCCAAAAGCGGTTCACATGGCGCGCACATCGATTAAAAAAGTCCGGGCAATCATTCAACTCACCTCGCCGGCATTGGATAATCACGAACGGAAGAAAATACAGGAATTGCTGCACGAAGCGTCGTTCCGACTAGGCCCTATAAGGGATGCGGAAGTTCAGGTTCAAACACTGGATCTCATCCTGGATTCGAGGAATCTCAATCGGGATGACTATTACACGCTACGAGAGGGCTTTTCTGATGTGGCCAAACAGCGAAATAAGAATGGTATTCGCCTGATTCCAAGTGTCGTAAAATATCTAGAGAGATCACTCCGGGAAATAGACTCCTGGAATCTTGACGCCCTTGGAGGCAGCGAGATCCGCCGACGGCTGCGCAGAATCTACCGAAGGGGGCGAACCTCCCTTGACCTCTGTGTGGAAGACGAGAGTCGTGAGGCATTTCATATCTTCAGAAAGTTGGCCAAACAACTTTGGTATGCCATGCGCGTCACTTCCAAATACTGGCCCAATGAAGGAGGGGGGCTCATTCGTGACTTGGGATGTCTTGGGGAACTTGCTGGTAGAGAGCGGGATTTCAGGATGCTTGCCGACGCACTCCGCTCAGTCAGTAAAAGTAAAGCCGCCACAAATCTTCTCTCGATGATTGAGAGGGAATCAACAGATCTTCGTAACTCCACAATGAAGAAAGCCTTCTCTTTCTATGAGCTAAGGCCCAAATCATTCATTGATGCTCTCACGATCTAAATAATTAGTAGCCGTTCCCCTTCTATGATTGTTTCCCCACATCTAGCGACCATTGATATTCACGCTGCTCTGGCACAGACGCTGGATAAGGCCTTAAACATTATCAGACCAGATTTTCACATGGGCTTGGATTTTTCATTGGCTCTGATTCCTCTCCTGATCGCACTCCTTATCTTCAGACATCACAACGGCATCTCCCCTTTGCTTTGGTGGCCATCTCTTGTGATTTTTCTACTTTTCCTGCCGAACGCCCCGTATGTGATCACTGATGTGATCCATTTTGTGGCTAAAGTAAGGGTGACTCCTCCACTCCCCATCTGGGCAATGAGTTTACTGCTGCTAGAATACTTCATTTATTTTTTTATCGGGATGGAATGTTTTGTTCTCTCATTGATGCTATGGGGAAGAGCTCTCAAGCGCCACGGACACGGATGGCTCATTCTTCCTCTTGAAATCGCAGTTATTTCATTGAGTGCTTTCGGAATTTATCTTGGTCGAGTAGATCGTCTCAATACTTGGGATGTGGCTATAGATCCCGAACATCTTTTAAACCAAGCCCTCAGAGATGCCCTGAACCCAAAACCTCAGGAAATGACACTTCTCTTCTTTATCGCGATAACCCTGATTTACTTCCTGCTAAAGGGAGCAAATTGTTTTATTGCAATACTTCTTAGCCCTCATTCAAGAGGATCAACTATTATGCACAAGGGCGAGTAAATCCACGATACATGCTTTCCTTGATGGCTTGGAATGCAGTCCGTTGCCATCAGTACAAATGCCATGAGGTAGGAAGCTAGCGAAACTTCCAGAACATCACCGCAGTGATCATAAGGCCAATCACCATGATGACATGGCGCACCATTTTTTGGGAAAGACGCTGGGAATACGTGGAGCCCATGTAGTAACCAAAAACAGCCCCTAGCGTCATCAACACCATGTGCGGCCAATTGATCAGTCCGGAGAGAGTGAACCAAAGGGCCGCAATAAGATTGATCAGTGAACCAAGCACTGTTTTGAGTGTGTTCATCCGGTGTATGTCTGAAAACCCCATGAAACCAAGAGAGGCGAGCATCAGGATGCCGATACCAGCACCGAAGTAGCCCCCGTACATGGAGACAAGAAACTGGAAAATAATGGCTATGATCAAATGAGACTTTCTAGCTTTAGGGATGGGGTCGTCATTTGAAGCAACAGCATTATTCCGTGTCAGCACACCCTGAAGAATGAATAACAACGTTGAAAAAAGGACCAGGTAGGGTACCAACTTCGAAAAGATTGCTTCACTCCCATGCGTCAGCAAAAAGCTTCCTAGCCAGCCACCCAGTAGGCTCACGGGAATAAAGGTGGCAAGCCAGGGCTTTACCTCTTGAAGCCGTTCACGAAATCCGTAAACGCTGCCTGCGGTTCCAACCGCAAGCGAAAGGGTGCTGGTGGCATTGGCAATGACGGGATTCATTCCAAAGAGCACAAGGACGGGGAATGTTACCAATGTCCCCCCACCCGCAACCGCATTGATAACCCCCGCGGCGCAGGAGGCTGTTAAAAGTGAGACGATCTCGAATGGTGACACTTGTTCCTTTTACCAAACGCGTAGATATCTAGCCATGATTCACTGCAGACACTCTGATTCTTCTTTTGATTCGATGAACATAAGTGCATCTTTTCGCCGACTTATCTTATTATGCTGACTGCTTCCGGACTCTCAAAATCGTATGGTGGACGTGCCCTTTTTGAAGAGGCCTCCCTTCAAGTAAACCGTGGTGACCGCATCGGACTCATCGGTGCCAATGGCGCCGGCAAATCAACGCTTTTCTCACTCATCCTAAAAGAAGCAGCCCCTGACTCGGGAACGGTAGCTCTTGAGCGAAATATCTCGGTTGGATTTCTACCCCAAGAGAGCGCCCCTTCGGGAGAAGAAACTGTCTTGGAACTAGCTACAAATATTTCCTCCGAGATGGAGGAAATCCGTCGTCAAATCCGAGAACATAACGAAGAGGATCCCATCCACCACGAAGCGATGGGACGCTTTGCGGAGCTTCAAGGACACACCCTCGAAGTGAAGGCCAAGAGGATCCTTCATGGCCTTGCGTTCCGTGAATCTGACATAGGGAAACCTGCTCGCACTCTAAGCGGAGGATGGATCATGCGAGCACACTTAGCACGCTTGCTGGTGATGGAACCGGACATCCTCATGCTGGATGAACCAACCAATCATCTTGACCTTGAGTCCCTAGGGTGGTTCCAGAGTTACCTCTCCAAGTACAGCGGCGCCATCCTCGCCATCTCCCATGACCGTGAGTTTCTAAATGCGATCTGTGTCGGCATCTTGGAGATACGGAACCGAAAGCTGAACCGCTACCGGGGAAACTACGATGACTATCTTTCCCAGAAAGCGGCTAGGGAAGAGCAGCACCTCGCCGCCTATAAAAACCAACAAGAGAGATCGCCGAACTGCAACGCTTTATCGACCGCTTTCGGGCCAAGGCTAGTAAGGCGGCCCAAGCTCAGGACAGAGTCAAACAACTTGCCAGAATGGAGAAAATCGATCCTCCTGAGCGTGACGAGGCGACCGTCTCCTTCACCTTCCCGCAGCCCAAGCGAGGAGGAGAAAGGGCTATCACCCTTGAAGGAGTGAAGCAGGCCTACGGATCGCATGTGGTCTACGCAAAGCTCGACCTTGAGGTAGAGAGAGCTCAGAGAACTGTCCTTGTCGGCCCAAATGGTGCTGGCAAGTCCACCATGCTCAAGATTCTAGCCGGTATGCTTCCGATTGAGGCTGGCTCCATCACACCAGGACACAACCTCTCAATCGGGTATTTCGCCCAGCATCGTACCGAGATGCTTGATGTAAAGAGAACGGTCTTAGCAGAGGCGATGGAGACCAAGACTCCTGTTCCGGAGCAGACCGTTAGAACAATCCTCGGATCATTTCTCTTCAGAGGGGATGATGTTTTCAAGCCCGTAGGTGTCCTGAGTGGCGGTGAGAAAAGTCGCCTTGCCCTCGTGAAACTGCTTCTGAATCCCCCAAATCTGCTTCTTCTGGACGAGCCAACGACTCATCTGGACATGCCAAGTATTGATGCGCTGATCGGCGCGCTAAGACAGTATGAAGGAACCCTGATTTTCGTCAGTCACGATGTCCACTTTATCAGGGCTCTGGCAACCAGCGTTCTTCACATCAGTGCGGGAAAACTCACTCCTTATGCGGGAGACTATCAGTACTACCTTGATAAATCAGGATCCCAATCAGAGCGAGCTGCACTGATAGCTCCCGGGGACTATCGTCCAGAAGGAACCGAGGTCATCTCGTCAGCACCCAGAATCAAAATGGGGATGAGAGAGATCAAAGAACAACGGAGGGCCGAGGCAGAAGCAAGAAAAGCCGCGAATAAAATAATCCGCGAGGCCCAAGCACGACTCAAGGTGACAGAGGAGGAGATCGCCACACTTGAGTCACGACAACTGGAAATTGTTTCTGAATTAGAGAATAATGAAACAATGAAAGGGGGGCGTGCTTTTGAACTCAACAGGGAGCTTGCAACCATTCAGGAGAACCTGTCACGAGTCATGGAAGAGTGGGAGAGTCTCTCCGCTTCATTGCCTACCACTGATGAAACAGTGGGAAGTGATGAATCAGCTGCTGTTTGATAAACCATTCTCTAACGATGATCAGATCCTATTTAATCGCCCGCATTCGAAGCTTTGGATACGCCTTTAACGGCATCTTTATCCTGATCGCAACGCAACCGCATGCCCGACTGCATCTGATCTCCACTGCGGTCGTGTTGATTGGTGGAGCCTACCTGAAACTCGAGCGCTACGAATGGGTCGCCATACTTCTCTGCATTGGTCTCGTCTGGATGGCAGAGGCGATGAATACGGCGATTGAGTTTCTGGCAGACGAGGTCTCCCTAGAACAGAGGGAGCGGATCGGAAAAGCAAAGGACGTGGCTGCGGCAGGGGTTTTGATTGTATCGATGACTTCAATAATCGTAGCCGGGGTGATCCTCGTAAATCACTTGAAGTAACAAAATCAAAACACTTAGCAACAAGAAGGATTAAGGATACTGCACCTTAATCCTCATAAACTGCTTCATCGAGCCGTTAGTGAGTATCGAAGAGGATCTCTGCTGGTAACTCGTTCCGTTGATGTTGGTTGGAAATAAAACACTTGTGGAGATCCCGTTTGAGGTCCAACTCATGGGATCTAGAATGTTTGTGGTAACCTGTGGGATCACGATCAGATTAGGATCATTTGTCCTTACGGCATAACTCAATATAAAGAGATTATTACTGAGGGAAGGTACTGGAGCCATACCACCGAGAGCATAATCTAACAAATTGGAAGGTCTGGGTGTCGGTGTCGGAGTCGGAGTCGGAGTCGGAGTCGGAGTCGGTGTCGGTGTCGGAGTCGGTGTCGGTGTCGGTGTCGGTGTCGGTGTCGGTGTCGGAGTCGGAGTCG
>Ga0114960_10002009_pt1 | contig 16035 bp, 13 predicted proteins | sample C_130625_MF_Meta_FD_92637 | JGI IMG/M metagenome (GOLD analysis project Ga0114960, IMG submission 92637) | Freshwater microbial communities from Lake Croche, Canada to study carbon cycling - C_130625_MF_MetaG | ecosystem: Environmental > Aquatic > Freshwater > Lake | place: Lake Croche, Canada... | reverse complement strand
TCAATATTTATTAATACCCATATTCTTTTAATTGCATTTCATTGTCTCTCCATTTAGGTCTAACTTTTACAAACAATTCTAAAAAAACTTTACTGTCTAAAAATTCTTCAATATCCTTTCTAGAAAGGGTGCCTAACTGTTTGATCATTTTACCACCTTCCCCTAAAATAATACCTTTTTGAGTGTCTCGTTGTACGATAATTTCAGCACCAATTTTTATTAAGGTAGATTTTTCTTTAAATTCCTGTACCAATACTGTCGCATGGTAGGGTATCTCCTCTCCATAAAGTAAAAATATTTTTTCTCTTATTAATTCACTTACAAAGAATTTAGTAGGTAGGTCACTAATGTCATCTCCTTCATAAAAGGCGGGTCCTTCAGGTAATAAACCAATAATTATTTGCAATAAATTATCAATCCCCTTTTTTTTGAGTGCTGATATCAGTACTACCTCTTTGCAATAGCTCTGGGATTTAAAAAAGTTGACGGTCGTTTTAATATCATCCTCACTAACACCATCAATCTTGTTGATGACAACCAATGCAGGAGCTTTTAGGTTGAGAAAAGTAAAAATAGCATGACTTTCATCTGGATTTTCTCTTGCATCAGTGATCAAAAGAGCTAAATCAGCATCTTCTAAACTTCCTTTAACCGCTTGCATCATTTTTTCGTGCAGCTTGTATTTTGGTTCAATGATGCCTGGGGTATCTGAAAAAACAATCTGGTATTCAGGGTCAGTAAGGATAGCTTTGATTCGATGTCGAGTAGTTTGAACTTTATGCGAAACAATAGCCAATTTTTCACCCATTAGGACGTTTAACAAGGTACTTTTGCCTGCATTGGGCTTTCCGAAAATATTAACGAAACCTGATTTCATGCCTATTTTTAAAAATTAGTCTAAGTATATGACTTTGACTACCGCATGCAAATTGACAGTGTGGAGGAGGTAATCAAATTCATTAGCTTAAATAGTTGCTAAGAATAAAAAGGGCTCAAAGTGAGCCCAGTGTTAGTTGCGAAGAGAGGGATCGAACCTCTGACCTTCGGGTTATGAGCCCGACGAGCTACCGCTGCTCTACTTCGCGTTGCAAAAGTAATGGATTTTTATCAATTATTTGATTATGATTCAAATTTTTACTAAATAATTAAAAAACCAAATTGTAAACATTGAAAAAAGCAGCAATGGTTCCAATAAAATTTATGTACTTTTTTCATAAAATTCCTCGCTTAAGTACAATAAGTAATTAAGCTATTTTTTTGTTGAAACATTTCTAAGCTAGATTAACTGAACCAAAGGATTTATAAATATTTTCTTTTTTATTTAGCAATTGTAAATAAACTATGTCATTTAATTTTCAATACATTTGCATTCTATTTGTTCTTTATCATCGTCTGAATTTCCGGGGTGCTTCTTTTAGAGAGGCTGAGATAAAACCCGTATAACCTGCTCAAGATAATACTTGCGAAGGGAGAAATGCACATACTCAATGAACTTTTCGTTGGTATTTCCCTGCTCGCTTTATTCTCATCTCTGGATTTCAGCCAAAAAATTTTTAAAATGAAAATTTTATTAGGCAGTATTTTTACTATAGTATCATTGTTTTCGCAAGCACAACAACCATTCAAATTAATAGATACTTTATACCTTCAACCAATTGAGGTAAACTCAATAAGAGCTAGTGAAAAAGCCCCTTTTTCAAAGGTCAATCTAAATAAAAAACAAATTGTTAGCAATAATCTTGGTTTAGATCTACCCTATCTATTAAACCAAACACCATCTGTTGTAGTTAATTCGGACGCTGGAAATGGAATTGGATATACAGGAATCAGAATAAGGGGTACCGATGGAACAAGAATCAACGTTACCTTAAATGGAATACCTTACAACGATGCTGAAAGCCAAGGTACTTTTTTTGTTGATCTTCCAGATTTTTCATCTTCTGTAAATAGTATTCAAGTTCAAAGAGGAATCGGTACTAGTAGCAATGGAGCTGGTGCATTTGGGGCTAGCATCAATCTTTCTACGAATGAGGTCAATGATTCCTCCTATGCTGAATTCAATAATAGTGTTGGTTCATTTAATACAATGAAAAATACCATCAAATTTGGGACTGGAATATTAAATAAACATTTCACTATTGATGGTAGATTAAGCAGGATTAGTAGTGACGGATATGTAGATAGGGCTTCATCCAATCTTAAGTCATTTTATTTTAGCAGTGCATATATTGATAAAAAATCATCCCTTCGCATCAATATATTTTCAGGAAAAGAAAAAACATATCAATCTTGGTATGGGATACCAGATAGTAAGTTGACTAACGACAGAACCTATAATTCGGCTGGTCAAGATCATCCAGACAAACCTTATGAAAATGAAACGGATAATTATACACAAACTCATTACCAACTTTTTTACAATAACAAACTAAGTAATTACTGGAAGACAAATGTAGCCGTATTTCTTACTAAAGGTGCTGGATACTACGAGCAATATAAAGCAAATCAAAATTTATCTAAATATGGAATTCCTGATTTCCATTCCGGTAGCCTAATAATAACTGAATCTGATTTAATAAGACAGTTGTGGCTAGATAATAATTTCTATGGAAGTATCTTTTCGTTTCAACTCAATAAAAATAAGTCACAATTAATAATTGGTGGTGGTTTAAATAAATATGATGGTAAAAATTTTGGAAAGGTTATATGGACAAAGGTTCAACCTTCAGTTAATTCAAATTATCAATGGTATAACCATGCTGCCTTTAAAAATGATTTTTCTTTATATACCAAATGGACTCATCAGATTTTTGAACATTGGCAAAGTTTCCTTGATATACAATTTAGAAAGGTTGATTACACCATCAATGGATTTAGAGACAATCCAAGTCTTTTAATTCATACGAATTATAATTTTATAAACCCTAAAGCTGGTTTAACTTTCACTAAAGATAATTGGCAGGCTTTTTTATCCTTTGCAATGAGTTCGAAAGAGCCCAATAGAGATGATTTTGAAGCAGGTAAATTATTGCAGCCAAAATCTGAAAAATTACAGGATTTTGAATTGGGGGTTGAAAGAAAAAGTAAAATAATAAATTATGGTGCCAATTTATATTTTATGAATTACAAAGACCAGCTTGTGTTGACTGGTAAAATTAATGATGTAGGAGCTTATACAAGAAGTAATATTGCAAAAAGTTATCGAGCTGGAATTGAAATACAATCAAAGTTATTGCTCGCAAAATGGTTTAACATTGAAGCAAATATTACGTTGAGTGAAAATAAGGTGAAGGATTTTACAGAATATATTGATGATTATGACAATGGAGGACAAATTACTAATTTATATAAAAAGTCAAGTCTGTCATTTTCGCCTTCTATTATAGCTGCAAGTACTATTAATTTTATTCCAATCAAAAATGGAGAAATAAGTTTAATAAATAAATATGTGGGTAGGCAGTTTTTAGATAATACTGAAAAAAACAGCAGAAGCTTGAATGCATATTATGTTCAAGACATTAAAGTTAGTTATCTATTAAAATGCAAAGTAGTAAAAGAAGTACGATTCATAGCACAGTTAAACAATATTTTCAATAAAAAATATGAATCGAATGGTTATACTTTTAGTTATGTTTACGGAGGTTTGACTACTGAAAATTATTATTTTCCAATGGCCCCTATTAATGGTATGTTAGGAATTAATATTAGTTTGTAAATTAGAGTTGAAATTTTTCTCTCCAAAGAAGCATCCCTCCAGTTAAATTTTTCACATTCGAAAATCCAGCTGCGGCTAGTATTAAACATGCTTGTCCACTCCTATTACCACTTCTGCAATAAACAATCAGTTCCTCATCTTTTAAATTTTCAATTTCATCTAATTGCATTGTTTGTATTTGTCCAAGAGGAACCAATATTCCCCCAATGTTAAATTCTGTATTTTCATGAGGCTCCCTTACATCTAAAATATTCAATTTCTCCCCAGCACTCATTCTTTCTTTTAATTCGTCAATCGATATGTTTGTCATTTTATTATTTTTTTATCTGTGATTGAACAGTATCTGTTGGTGATTTTTTTACAGAAGAAATATATAAATCCATTAATTGACCTGAACGAATAAATAAAGGTCTTTTTTCTTCATCCATAGTTTCAGGGCTTTGCTTGTAAATAAATGCTGATAAGGTATCAGTAACTACCCCTTCAGTAATAACTGCAGCAATATTAACTCCTAATAAATCTAGTTGAGCTTTTGCTTCGCCATAAGTTAAACCAACCAAATCTGGCACCATCGTTTCTTGATCCATCAGCCCACCAGCGATCACTAAGCTAATTCTACTACCCCACTGTACTTTATTTCCGGGTGGAATCCTGTATCCTTTGTAATTTTGTTCCAAAATGGTACCCTGCATAAAATCCGCTTTCATAATAGTATCTCCCAATAGCAAATGATTTCTTTTTAGTAGTTCTAAGGCAAATCCAAAACTCTTACCTTCTAAAGAGGGCATGATTACCATTGGAGGAATATATCTATTGACTGTTAAATAAACCGTACGATTAATTTTTACAGTAGAATTTGAATCAGGTAATTGTTTAATAATTGTTCCGCGGGATAGGGTATCATTGTAAATAGAATCTTGAATGATTACATCGAACCCTTTACTTTCAAGTAAAACAATAGATTGTTTGTAATCCTTTCCAATTAAGCCTGGGACAGTTAAATATTCTCCATGTTTGGTAATCCAACCTAATAATTCAAGTAATAAAAAGATTAGCAATATAGCCAGGGTAATGGCTGCTATTAGATTTACCCAGATCGATTTGTTGGTGATAAATTTGAACACAGAAAAAAAATTAAATTAAATTAAATTACTATTTAAAACGTAAATGACATCATTATTTTATTAGAAAAAATTACTACAATTAAATTAAACATTCATCAATTAAGCTAGAATAAAAATCTTGTAAGGTCCACCCCATTGCTTTTACTTGTTGAGGTATAATACTTGCTTCACTTTGTCCAGGTACCGTATTTATTTCTAACATATAAGGTTCACCACTAGATTCATCGTAAATAAAATCAATTCTTATTACTCCATTGCAATTGAAAATTGAGTAGGCCTTTATAGCAGCGATTCGTATTTTTTCTGCAATCGATTCCTCCAAAATTGCTGGTGTTATTTCTTGGCTAGCTCCGTTGTATTTAGCCTCATAATCAAAAAATTCTTTGGTAGTAATTATTTCTGTGATAGGTAGAGCAATGACCTTACCTTTTGTTTTAAAAACACCAATGGTAAATTCTCTTCCTTTAATAAATTCTTCTATTAGAACCTGGTCATCCTCATTAAATGCTTTTTCAATTGCTTGAGGCAAATCATTTTCAAAATTGACTTTACTCATTCCTATACTACTTCCTCCATTGTTTGGTTTTACAAAAACCGGCAATTTTAGATTTAAAAGAATTTCCTTTATTTCAAAAGGTGAATTTTTGAAAAGATGAAGAGATTTAGCTACTTTAATTCCACCAAATGCAGCTACAGCAACTGTGTACCGTTTGTTAAAAGTTAGAGCTGAGGTAGCTGTGTTACAAGATGTATATTTAATATTAAGACAATCAAAGTATCCCTGCAATTTGCCATCTTCTCCAGGACTACCATGTAATCCGATCAGGACAGCGTCAAATTGTATTTTATTTCCATCTATTCTTAAAGAAAAATCATTTTTATCAATAGCAACTTTATCTCCATTCGGCTGGGTGTAGAACCATCCCGAATTTGAAATATCAATCAAATAACAAATCCATTTTTCAGGATCCATATTATTTTGAATGGTGATGGCAGATTTATACGAAATAACAGCTTCTCCAGAAAAACCACCCGTTACCAATGCAATTGTTTTTTTCATTCGTTGACAATAATTAAGATTACAAAGTAACGAAATTTGGGTTGAAACAAGTATATGGGTATTTGAATAATAGGCTAATTATTATACGATATTACTCAATTCCCTCATTTTGTGATTGAAGAACAAATTTCCAATTTCCATCAGATTGTTTTTTCCAAACACTGACATAGGTGCCATATAAAACGCTGTCTTTATTATTGAGTTTTAAAGAATAAATACCGTAAGTATAACCCAATTCACCAGAGATTGCTAAACTTCCACCTTTGGGTTCCCAAGTCATTTTGAATGAATTGTCATCCAATTGACTTAAATAATTTATAGCCTGTCCACCTACTATTGGTAAAGTTCCTGGTCTCAAGAAGGTACCTTTGCTGTCGATATATTGAATCAAAGCGAATTTAATCCCCTTTTGCTCACTCAATTTAGAAAAAGATCGATCAGTATCCAATAATGAAAAAGAATTGTCTATTGGAGTAGTTGATTTCTTTTTGGTATTGCAAGAAATATTTGTAAAAAAAACTACAGTAGCTATTAAAAGAAGATTTTTTTTCATATATAAAATATTTTAATAATATTTTTAAAAAAAAGCGAACATATCTTCCGATATACTCGCTAAATAATTTTATAAAAAAATAAAAAAAATCAGAGTTTAATAGAACACAAACCTATTTTGTATAAATAATGATATATTTATACTTTTACTAGATGTGCAATTTGGCTTTTTTAGCCATCAAATCATCCACCGTTTCTTTATACAAATCATCTGGAACACAACAATCAACAGGACAAACAGCTGCACATTGAGGCTCTTCGTGAAAACCCTGACACTCAGTACATTTATTTGGTGTAATATAGTAGGTGTCAGCACTTACGGGCGTATTTCTTTGGTCAGCATCAACAGCTGATCCATCAAGAAGTGTGAAAGAACCTTTTACAGTAGTACCATCTGCGATAGACCATTCAACACCACCTTCATAAATTGCATTATTAGGACATTCAGGCTCACATGCTCCACAATTAATGCATTCATCTGTTATTTTAATAGCCATTTGTTTTGATTTAGTGTTAAGTTAATGCGAAATTTGTTAACAAAATTAAGAAGTTAAGAATGAAATTACAAAATCGAATCGAGATATTAATTAAACTCAAAGAATATTTATTGGCAAATTCTGATGAATGGCAGCTAGTAAAAAAGACTGCCTCTATTCACAATGGCTGGTTTACCTCAGAATTCATCGATTTATCTATTAATAATATCATTGAACGTTATTTAAGTAAGTATGAACTACTCAAATGGGTTATTGATTACCCAATTACTGATCCACCCTCACCTAAAAATGTAGGAATTGTAATGGCAGGTAATATTCCGATGGTTGGATTTCACGATTTTTTGGCAGTGTTTATTAGTGGACACCATCAAACCATAAAATTATCTGATAAAGACAATCAACTGCTAAAACATTTGGTGCTAAAGATGTATTATTGGGATAGTGAAATAAAACAATCCATCCAATTTGCCAGTTTATTGAAGGGCTGCGATGCCTATATCGCTACTGGAAGTAATAACAGTGCACGTTATTTTGAGCAATATTTTTCAAAATATCCCAGTATTATTCGCAAAAATCGGACTTCAATCGCAATTCTTGACGGGACTGAAACAAATGAAATACTGGAAAAATTGTCAGATGACATTCATGTATTTTTTGGTTTGGGATGCAGAAATGTCACTAAAATTTATGTTCCAGAAGAGTATGACTTCCTACCCTTGATTCAGTCTTTTCACCGATATAAATATTTCGCTGACCATCATAAATATAAAAATAACTACGATTATAACTTATCCATTCAATTGATGAATAATCGTTACTATATGACCAATGAGAGTACCTTATTGGTTGAAAATGATTCGATTTTTTCACCTATTAGTCAACTAAACTATGGTTTTTATAAGAACAAAGAAACTGTACTAGAAAATTTAAAAAATCATCAGGAAATCCAGTGTATTGTTGGTCTTGATATCCCTTTTGGAAAAGCACAACAACCTAGATTGAGTGATTATGCAGATGGAATTGATACCATGAAATTTTTAATAAATTTGTAAATTTATTATGCTTTTGCCTCCTAATAAATTGTTAAAGATGATGGTGTACAATTTGCAAATTGTCATGGCATCGTTACTTTGTAATCTAAGGCATGAAAATTGATTATTATAAATTTTATCACTGAATAAAAATCTTATTAATTATGAAAATTAAACAGGTTCTATTGACAGTTACCATTAGTGCCGTTACCGCATTCGGAGTTATGTTGACCTACAACAGTTATTTAAAATATTCCAAAACTTACGGAGGTCAGGAAGCCGGAGTAATTCCCTCTAATTACAAATTTGCCAAGTTAACGGAAAATAATTCCGTAAATCCTCCGGGGGCTGTAGATTTTACTCAATCAGCTGCTGCAGCTTTGCCAACTGTAGTTCATATTAAAACTAAAACGAATGCGAAGCAAGTAAATAATAATTTACCAAAAAATCAGCGTCCAAAAAGTCCATTTAGTGATTTTTTTGGAGACGATATTATGGAACAATTTTTTGGTAATCAAAGAGGGTATGTCCCTGAACAAAAGGCATCAGGATCTGGAGTAATCATTAGTGCGGATGGCTACATTGTTACCAATAATCATGTTGTTGAAAATGCCGATGAATTAGATGTTACTTTAAGTAATAAAAAATCATACAAAGCAAAGGTAATTGGCACAGATGCAGCGTATGATCTTGCGGTTATAAAAATAGAAGAAGCAGGACTGCCATTTTTACTTTATGGAAATTCTGATGAAGTAAAAATTGGTCAATGGGTATTGGCATTGGGCTACCCTTTAAATTTAGAAACTACTGTTACCGCTGGGATCGTTAGTGCAAAGGCCAGAAGCCTTGGACTAAATAAAGGAACCAAAACTAACTCACCTGTAGAATCTTTTATTCAAACAGATGCGGCCGTTAATCAAGGTAATAGTGGTGGAGCACTCATTAACACCAACGGAATGTTGATTGGCATTAATTCAGCAATAGCATCTCCAACAGGATATTATTCAGGTTATTCTTATGCAATTCCTGTTAACATTGTAAAAAAAGTAGTAGATGATCTTATCAAATATGGCAATGTTCAAAGAGGTTATTTAGGTGTGGCAACATACAATACCAATGATATATCTGAAGAGGTAAGAGCAAGAATGAACTTAAACTTCAAGGGAGATGGTTTAGTAATCACTGAAGTTTCTGCTAATAGTGGAGCAGCAGATGCTGGATTAAAAAAGGGAGATATCATTAAGTCAGTTAATGGCGTAGCGGTAACACTTCCCTCTGAACTACAGGAATTGGTAACGCGGTACAAACCTAGTGATAAAGTGACTGTGGTTTATTCAAGAAATGGTTCAGATAAAACAATTGTAGCCACTTTAAAAAACAAAGCAGGAAATTTTGACTTAGTAAAAAGTGATAATTCAGTAATGTCAAAACTGGGTGCTGAATTCATTAATTTAAATCCCAAAAAGGCAAAAGAATATGGTATACCTGGAGGTGTAGTGGTGAAGAAGATTACCGATGGTGCTTTAAGCGATCAAACAAGAATGAGAGATGGATTCATCATCGTAAAAGTAGATGACACAGAAATCAAAACAATAGAAGATTTGACCAAGGCATTGAATAATATTAAGTCTATCACGATCAGTGGATTTTATCCTGGATATGATGGTTTGTATGACTATCCAATAACTTTGGATTAAAACATTTACATAAATTTAAAAAGGCGCATTGATTCCAATGCGCCTTTTTAAATTGTAATAGAATTTTTATTAGAAATTACTATTTTTCAAAAATTTTATAAGCCCATGGGATAAGTTCAAATGATTTAATTTCTGTAAAATCAAAATTTCTTTTAGTAAAAACATCTTTAAAATTACCTCCTAATTTTTCATCTATTATTGAAAATTCAACTAATTGACTGCTAAAATTTAATAGTACCAATACTTCTTGCTCACCATTTTTTCTAAGATAAGCTAGAACATTATTTTCACAATTTGTATGCAAAATAACAGTGATTGATTCTAAATCACCTGCTCTTAGCGCAGTATTTTCTTTTCTTAGTTTCAATAAGGTTTTATAAAAATCATGCAATTCAAATTTTTCAGTCCAATCAATTGTATCTTTTTCAAAAAATTCTAATCTTTTTAAATTGGGTAACTCTTGACCACTATAGATTAATGGTATCCCTTCCCATGTAAAACTATGTACAGCAAAGGCTTTCGCTGCTTCGCCATATTTTTCATATTCAGTTCCATTCCAACTATTTTCATCATGGTTAGAGGTGAACCATAATTTTATATTTTCCTTGTTTCCATTTTGATCATATCGATTTAATATACCATCTAGTATATTTTTATTCTGATGATTCTTATAAAAATCTGCAGTTTGGTGCATCCATGTCCAAGTATAACAAGCATCAAAAGCGTTGTAATAATCTGGATTTTCTAAGGGGTCACTTTCCGCTAACCAAAATAAAGTTTTGATTTTTTCAAGTTCTGCCCTTGCCTCCATCCAAAAATCCAATCTAACCCAAAAAGCTAAATCGCAACGGAATCCATCGATACCACATTCAGTAATCCAATATTTCATTGAATCAATCATTGATGCTCTTAAGCTTGGATTATCATAATCTAGTTCAATGATATCATCCATGCCACTTGCAATTTTAAAATCTCCAGTCGCTGGGTCTTTTTTATAATATTCAGGATGAGTAATCGTCCATACATGATCCCATCCTGTATGATTTGCCACCCAGTCGATTATTATTTTAAATCCTAAATCCTGCGCAATTTTTACGGTTAATTTGAAATCTTCCAAATTGCCAAATTCAGGATTAATAGAGATATAGTCACTACAGGCATACGGACTGCCCATTGAACCTTTTTTGAGTTTTTGAGAAATCGGCGTAATTGGCATAAACCACAAGGTGGATACTCCCATATCTTTTAATCTAGGCAAATGCTTTTCGAAAGCCTTGAAAGTACCTTCCAGACTATATTGACGAATATTCACCTCATATACATCGGTATTTTTGATCCAATCTGCTTTTTTAAATATCATAAAAGAAAAACGTTGATTCGATGATAAGATGAAGTTAATTGCAATTGAAAAAACACCCTCTTTAACAAGGTATTTTAAAATTTATAAGAAAATAATACTCTAAAGTATGATGGTTTTTTGACAAATCATCCCCACAAAAATAGACCACAACATTGTATCTTTGAAAACGCAATAGTATTCATTATGAAACAATTCAATGTTCCAGCAATTTATAGAAGTAATTTAATAGCTGCTGTTAAGAATAGTCGAAAAGTAAAGGACAAAATGAAGAAAGATTTTAGTCCCACCCTACTCGACTTCGGACCAATTCAAATTTTCCTTTCTCGTCATTTTGGATTATGTTTTGGTGTTGAAAATGCAATTGATATTGCCTTTAGAACCATTGAAGAGAATCCTGGGAAAAGGATTTTCTTATTGAGTGAAATGATTCATAATCCTCAGGTTAATGCAGATTTAAAACAAAGAGGTATTCAGTTTATGCAGGATACCAATGGAAAAGAAATTATCCCCTTTGAATCAATCACTAGTGAGGATGTAGTAATAATTCCAGCATTTGGAACAACTTTAGCAATAGAAAAAAAATTAAAAGATATCGGTATTAAAACTGAGCAGTACAATACTACCTGCCCTTTTGTAGAAAAAGTTTGGAATCGTAGTGAACAGATTGCTCAAAAACAATACAGTGTTATTATTCATGGAAAACCAACCCATGAAGAAACAAGAGCTACTTTTTCACATGCAGCATTTAATACTCCTACTGTTGTGGTCAATGATATGAAGGAAACTATTCTGTTGGGTAAATATATTACCGGAGAAAAAAATGAAAGTGATTTTTACGAAGAATTTTCTGGTAGATATTCTGATGGATTTGATATTAAAAAAGATCTTCAAAGATTTGGAGTAGTAAATCAGACCACGATGCTAGCCAGCGATACACAGGCTATTGCAGATTACCTAAAAGAGTTAATGATAAACCACTATCAGTTAAATGAAGAAACCATTTCTGAACGATTTGCAGAGACTCGAGATACCCTTTGTTATGCAACCAATGACAATCAATCAGCTGTTTATGGATTGTTAAAGCAACCTGCTGATCTAGCAATTGTTGTTGGAGGATACAATAGTAGTAATACATCTCATTTAGTTGAATTGTGTGAGGAAAAACTACCTACTTATTTTATTGATGGAGAACATAGAATTAAGTCTCAATCATCGGTTGAACATTATAATTTTCATAAAAAGGAAAATACGATATCTACTAATTTTCTAACCAATAAAAATCCAATTAAAATATTGTTGACAAGTGGCGCAAGTTGTCCAGATACAATGGTAGAAAATGTAATTATTAAGTTGATCTCATTCTATTCAACAATAAAAACGATGGATGAAATTAAGAACGAATTTGATGACTAGAGAATTTTAAAAAAAGATCAAATCAATCGAAGAGCAAATTCCAACTGCTCTTCCATGGTAAGTTGAGTATTATCTAGTACAATAGCATCTGCTGCTTTTCTTAAAGGACTAATTTCTCTTGTAGAATCGAGGTGGTCTCTATTTTCTAAATTTTTTTTCACTTCTTCCATTGTGATGTGTGGATTTTTCGGAGTTAATTCCTTTAATCTTCTTTCCACTCTAATAGCACTATCTGCTGTCATAAACAGCTTTATTTCAGCATTAGGGAAGACAGTAGTACCAATATCTCTGCCATCCATAACGATGCCTTTGTTGTTGCCCATTTTTTGTTGTTGAGCAACCGCAAAAGTCCTTACTGCGGCTATTGCAGCTACATCACTTACTTTTTCTGCAACTGAAAGATCTCGGATCAAATCTTCTATGTTCTCATCATTGAGATAAATATCTGAATGGTGAGCATCAGCATTGAATCTAAAATCAATATTGATATTGCTTAAGGCTTCTAATATTTCAACAGCATTTGATAAATCAATATTTTGGCGTAAAAAAAACAATGTAATTGCCCTATACATTGCGCCACTGTCAATATATACATAACCTAATTTATTTGCCAATTGTTTGGCAAGGGTACTTTTTCCGCAGGCTGACCAGCCATCGATGGCAATTATCTTTTTATTCATACTGCAAAAATTAAATAAAATACTCCAATCAACAAAAAATATAGTGTTAGTAATAATATTAAAGGCTATGTAAAAAGAAGCCATCCAATAAATGGATGGCTAAAAAATGTATCTAATTATAATTATGCTTTAGAAGGAGCTTCTTCCTTTTTCTCTTCAACTTTTAGGGTAAATATTATTTTCTCCCCTTTTTCATCTAAATCTGCTATGAGGGTATCGCCAGCTTTTACCATCATATTTAAAATTTCTTCTGCCAAAGGATCTTCTAAATATTTTTGGATTGCTCTATGCAATGGCCTGGCTCCAAATTGTGAGTCATATCCCTTATCTGCAATAAAGTCTTTCGCTTTTGAACTGAGTTCCATTGTAAAGCCAAGATTAACTAGTCTTTTCATTACCCCTTTCATCAGAATATCAATAATTTCAAAAATATTTTCACGAGTAAGTGAATTGAATATTACCACATCATCAATTCGATTCAAAAATTCAGGACTAAAAGTACGTTTTAATGCCTTTTCAATAACCGCCTTGTTATTTTCTTCGGCATTTTGAATTCTAGAAGCAGTTGCGAAACCTACCCCTTCACCAAAATCTTTTAACTGCCTAGCACCAATATTTGATGTCATGATAATGACCGTATTTTTAAAATCAATTTTCCTTCCCATTCCATCGGTCAACATACCATCATCTAGTACCTGCAAGAGAATATTATAAATATCTGGGTGAGCTTTTTCAATTTCATCTAGAAGTATTACACTATATGGTTTGCGACGAACCCGCTCAGTAAGCTGACCTCCTTCTTCATAACCAACATATCCTGGAGGTGCACCAATCAAACGGCTAACGGTGAATTTTTCCATGTATTCACTCATATCAATTCGAATCAGTGATTCATCATTGTCAAACATATATCTGGCAAGAGATCTAGCAAGTTCCGTTTTACCTACTCCTGTAGGCCCAAGAAAAATAAAGGTACCAATCGGTTTCTTTGGATCTTTTAAGCCTACTCTATTTCTTTGAATAGCTTTTACAACTTTTAAAATTCCATCCTCTTGTCCAACGACTACATTTTTAAGATCTTCTCCCATTCGACGGAGTTTGTCAGTTTCAGCCTGAACCATCCTTTTTACGGGTATTCCAGTCATCATACTAATTACTTCAGCAATGTCCTCCTCATCAATTGGAAAACGTTTATATTTACTTTCTTCTTCCCAATCGTTTTTAGCTTTTTCGAGTTCTTCCTGTAATCTTTTTTCCGTATCTCTCAAGGATGCGGCTTCTTCGAAACGTTGGCTTTTAACTACCTTATTTTTTTCTAATTTAATGTCTTCGATTTTCTTTTCTAAATCAATCACATTTTCAGGGACATTAATATTTTTGATATGCTTACGAGCTCCCACTTCATCTAGAACATCGATTGCTTTATCAGGCAACAAACGGTCTGTCATGTATCTTTCGCTCAGTTTAACACAGGCATCAATGGAAAGATCACTGTAAGTAACATTGTGGTAATCCTCATATTTACTTTTGATATTGGTAAGAATTTGAATAGTTTCTTCAACAGAAGGTTGTTCCACAATTACCTTTTGAAAACGTCTATCCAGAGCACCATCTTTTTCAATATGCATTCGGTATTCATCCAATGTTGATGCACCAATACATTGTAACTCACCTCTTGCAAGAGCTGGTTTAAATATGTTACTAGCATCTAATGATCCACTAGCACCACCTGCACCTACGATTGTATGAATTTCATCTATAAATAAAATGACATCTCTATTTTTTTCAAGTTCATTCATTATAGCTTTCATCCTTTCTTCGAATTGACCTCGGTATTTGGTACCTGCAACCAAAGCAGCTAAGTCTAATGACACTACTCTTTTATCGAATAAAACTCTACTTACTTTTCTTTGTACAATTCTTAGTGCCAACCCTTCCACTATTGCAGTTTTACCCACTCCAGGCTCACCAATTAAAATTGGATTATTCTTCTTCCTTCTTGAAAGTATTTGTGATACTCTCTCAATTTCGTTTTCTCTTCCTACAATTGGATCCAAGGTTCCATTTTCTGCTAGTCTGGTTATATCTCTACCAAAATTATCCAATACAGGTGTTTTGGTTTTGGGCTGAGCACCTGCCCCACCTCTTTGAGTTTTTTGTTGTTGTGAAAATTGCTTGCGCTCTTCATCAAATTCATCTTCTGATTCGTCAGAAAATTCGGCTGTTGGTGGTGCGGATGAAACAAATCCTAATTCATTTTTGAAAATATCATAATCAACATCAAACTGATTTAAAATTTGAGTTGCTATGTTTTCTTTATTCTTTAAAATCGATAACATCAAATGTTCACTCTCCACCATGACACTCTTGTAAGCCTTGGCTTCAAGAACTGTTATACGTATCACTTTTTCGGCCTGCTTTGTCAGTGGAAGTGAATTGATATTAGCAATATTTTTTCCAGTTTTATCTTTCACCGCTACCTCAATTTCTTTCCTTAGCTCATATAAATCTACATTGAGTGATTTTAAAATCTTAATGGCAGTATTTTCTCCATCACGAATTAATCCTAACACCAGATGCTCAGTTCCAATAAAGTCATTTCCTAATCTCAAAGCTTCTTCTCTGCTGTAAGAAATAATTTCTTTTACCTGTGCTGAAAAATTATTGTCCATATACTGTGAATTTATTTTTAAGTAATAACTAAAATAATAACGAATAAACAATTTAATTGTTTTAATATAAACCTTCAATCAATTTGGGAAAAATATTTCTTTAATTAATCCCCCATTCTAAAAAAGGATATAGTAAAATTAGTCTTTATAAAATAATTTTTTAAAACGAATGAAAGCTAAATTTTCCTTTACTTTACAAAATCTAAAAACAAAAATTATATCAAAATAGTTTAT
>Ga0114960_10002005_pt1 | contig 16055 bp, 11 predicted proteins | sample C_130625_MF_Meta_FD_92637 | JGI IMG/M metagenome (GOLD analysis project Ga0114960, IMG submission 92637) | Freshwater microbial communities from Lake Croche, Canada to study carbon cycling - C_130625_MF_MetaG | ecosystem: Environmental > Aquatic > Freshwater > Lake | place: Lake Croche, Canada... | reverse complement strand
TGTACAAAGACTTTGAATAATAAAAAAAGGCCCCGAGAACTGGGGCCTTTTTTTATCAATACTAATATTGATTAATTGCCAATAATAGGAATCATTAATTTATGTACTGCTTCATTCAAGGCTTTCACGCCTTCTATTTTAATGGTTTCATATTTCTTTAATTGATCCTCTGCTTGTGCCTTTAATGCTGCATAAGTTTCTTTGACTTGCTTAGTAGGGGCTACATAGCCAGCTGCTGCAGATTCAAATAGGCCTGATAATTTATCATCCAAACGAATAGGGAAGTTTAAAACGTCTTGGATGCTCTTTGCCTTGGTTTGGTGTAAGGCTTCTTCAATCGTTTTTAGGCTTGCCAGTAAGGCTTCACTTTGCTTTTGGAAACTCGAATCCTTAGTTTTCTTTTGTAAAACTTGTACTTGTGCACGCATTTCCTTGATGCCTTTCATGGCTTTGATAATGTCGCTGAAACTAGCAGACACTTCTAATAAGAATTGCTCCTGTGCTTTAAGATCGGCATTGGAAACTTTATAATTAGGATCGGCGATGATTTCAAAAGGATAGGTCACCGAATCTTTATCAATGCTTACTTTAGCAAAGTACTTACCTGGGGCAGCCAAAACTGGACTTGTAGTGCCATTCCAGAAAATTAAATCTTCTGCTGGTTTCTCAATTTCTTTATGGTACAAGTTCCAAGTAAATTGTTGCAACCCATTTTCTACGATGATGTTTGATTTTTCTTTACCAGTTTCTTTTGAACTAAAATGTCTAACTAATTTTTTTTGCTCGTCTAAGATATCAATTTGAATAGCAGTACTATCTGTGATGTCTTTCAACCAATAATTAATCACTACACCCTTTGGAGGATTAGTACCCACATTGGCGGGCATGCTTGCTCTGGCACCGCGATTGCGACGACCCCCCATTTGCGGAGGTACACGGTAGGCATTAGCTACAGGGAATACTTTAGAAGCAGTAGCATTGCTTGCTTGGTAATTCTCGATAAAAGACATATCATCTAAAATGTACAAGCTTCGTCCTTGCGTTCCTACAATTAAATTATTGTCACGCACAAGTAAATCAGTAATAGGTGTCAAAGGCAAATTTAATTGCAATGGCTCCCAAGATTTTCCATCATTCATAGATACATATAATCCATATTCAGTACCTGCAAATAAAACGCCCGCTTTTCTAGGACTTGCAACGATACATCTTGTAAAATGCATGGGATTAATTCCATTGGTGATTTTTTCCCAAGTGTCTCCATAATCATGGGTAACATATAAATAAGGAGCAAAATCATCTAATTTATATCTAGTCCCTGCAAAATAAGCGGTTCCTTTTCTGATGGGATCTATTTCTACTCTATTCCACATCATCCATTGTGGAATATCTTTCGGTGTCACATTTTTCCAATGCGCTCCACCATCTTTACTTACATTAATCAATCCGTCATCGCTACCAGTCCATAATAAATCTTTTTCTAATGGAGATTCTGCAGCAGTAAAAATGGTACAATAATATTCAACACTGGTATTGTCTTGTGTAATGGGACCACCAGAACTTTTTTGTCTACTCTTGTCATTGGTGGTTAAATCAGGTGATAATTGTGTCCAACTTGCGCCATCATTTTCTGAAGCAAATAAATGATTACCTGCCGTGTACAATTTTTTAGGATTGTGTGGAGAAAAGAAAATAGGGTGATTCCATTGAAAACGATATTTCTGTACATCTGCACCAGCACCCATAGGATTGTCTGGCCATACATTCACTATTCTGTTCTCTCCAGTCTTGTGGTCATACCTTGTAATCAATCCTCCATAAGAACCTCCATACACCACTTCGCTGTTTAAAGGATCTGCTACAATATAACCACTCTCACCACCAGCCGTTACTTCAAAATCACTTTCTCCAATATATGCACCATAAGAACTTGATAAAATTCTGAAGGCAGAATTGTCTTGTTGCGCCCCTAAAACTCTATAAGGAAAATGGTTGTCTGTACTTAAGCGATATACTTGTACGGTAGGTTGATTCATCACTGTGCTCCAATTTTTGGCACCATCTAAACTTACCACGGCGCCACCATCATCACACAAAATCATTCTTTTACTATTTTTAGGATCGATCCATAAATCATGATGATCCCCATGTTGTGTTCTAACTGCTGCAAAGGTTTTTCCTCCATCACTAGACACCATAAAGTTTACGTTAGGACAATACACTTTATTTTCATCTACAGGATCTACAAATACCTTGGTATAATACCAGGCACGTTGACGAATGTTATTGTCGCTGTTGACCAATTCCCAAGTTTTACCTGCATTTTCCGATACATACAAACCGCCCTCTTTGTTTTCAATTAAAGCATACAATTTATCTGTATTGGATTTTGCCACTGTGATGGCTGTAATGCCCCATACTCCTTTTGGAAATCCTTTATTGGTTTTGATAGAAGTCCAAGTTTCTCCAGCATCGGTACTTTTGTATAAACCAGAACCATCCCCACCACTTTCCAAACTATAAGGGGTACGCATTAATTGCCAAGTGCCTGCATACATTATTTCTGGATTGCTTGGATCTATTACTAAATCACTTGCTCCTGTTTGTTCATTCACGTACAATACTTTTTTCCAGTTTTGTCCACCATCGGTACTTTTAAATACCCCTCTAGTTTCATTGGGTCCAAACAAATGACCCATCACTGCGGCCCAAACAATGTCTGGATTTTTTGGATGTACAATAATTCTTACAATATGTCTGGCTTCTTTTAAGCCTAAATTTTTCCAGGTTTTTCCATCATCCGTGGATTTCCATAGACCACCCAAACCCTCACTCACATTGCCTCTCATGGTTCCTTCTCCTTCACCTACATACAAGATCGATTCATTGGTAGGTGCAATAGCAATCGCACCAATGGTGCCACCAAAGAATCCATCAGAAATGTTTTTCCAATTGCTTCCCGCATCCGTAGTTTTCCAAACACCTCCGCCAGTAGCACCCATGTAAAAAGTATTTACATCGGTAAAAGAACCTACTCCAGCTGCAGCCCTGCCGCCTCTGAATGGCCCAATCAATCTAAAGTTTTGCGCTTTGATAATTGGATCCTGAGACAAACTTGTTGTTACAGCAGGCGCTACTGCTTTTTTCTTTTGTGCTTCCACCTGATTGACAAAAATCAAAGTGCAAAATGCAACTCCGATCAATAGAAATTTTTTCATACTATTCATTTTTTAAAATTATTAGAGAGAAAGAATGTACCTCCTAGATTTCTATTAGGATTTACCTTCCAACAAACCCGCCAGGGTTTGAAAAATCATTAGCGTAAAAAATTGTACCTCCTAGATTTCTATTAGGATGTACAATTTTAATATTTATTTTATAGATTCATAATCCTTAAACTTAGCAACAGGTGTGGCTTCTACTAATTTTCTAAAGCCTGCCCAATCATTGGCAAAGAACTCATTCGCTTTTACAAGTACCCCTTGAATAGCTGTTTCTGCCTCTTCCAATTTTTTCTCTTCTTGCGCTCCAGGCATGGTATTTTTTCCCATGATCAGCATGCTTGCATCTCTGATAATATAAATTGGAGTAATCACTGGCACAGTGCCATATCCTTGCTTCTCTTGTTTTTTGCCCATGATGTATTCACGCAATGTTTTAGATTTTGCACTAATGGCTTTATGTGCTTTATTCAAAGTATCCAAGCCCTTGTCTTTTTTATCTTTCCATTCGGTTTTTAATTGCGTCAACAAAGCATCTACTTCATCTAATTGATCCAATACATTATTAAACTTGTCTACACTTGGCTGATGCTTGGCTAATAGTTCATCTTGTTTTTTCACGACTTCATTTCTATCTGATAATCTTGCATCGTCTTTTACTTCAATCCAAGTAGAATCTTTTTGATTATTGGCAGTCACTACCACTTTGTATTTGCCAGCCAATACATCACGGCCTTTAAATTCTTTTTCTTCATCTGGATCTGCAGCAGGCGCTTCTTCCATCATTCTTCTTCCGCTTGCTCCAGATTTTGGCATGCCGGCAGCACGCTTTCCTTTTTGTTCAAAGCCCCAGTACTGTCTGTTAAAACCAGAATCCACTTTGAAAGTTAAGTTTCTAATCACAGAATCTTGTGCATCTTTAATTTGCACTTTCACTTTTTTAATACTGTCAATTAAGTACACAGTAAATGGATAGCCTGCAGGACGATTGGTTCCATCATACATACCCCAAGTACTCCATTCATAAGTGGCATTTTTATAGGAAGCATTGATGACCGCATTAGGCGCAGATACAAAGAATTGAACGGGCTCCCCTTTGTTATGTGCTAACTTACGCAAAGGTTTAATATCATCTAATACCCATAAGGCACGACCAAAAGTAGCAATGGCTAAATCGGCTTCTCTTTCTTGAATGGCAAAATCATAAGTAGATACAGAAGGATAACCATTCTTCCATTGTTGGAAACTCTCTGCATTGTCTAAACTCACATACATGCCTTGTTCTGTACCTACGAAAAATAAATTAGGTTCTACAATATCTTGAATGATGGTCAATGCATAGCCAGTTACTTTAGTGGTACTTAAAATATTGGTCCAAGTTTTTCCAAAATCGGTAGATCTAAAAATATAAGGAGCGAAATCACCTTGTCTGTAATTATTCGCTACTACAAAAACTTCATTGGCATGATAGGTGGAAGGTCTAATTTGTGGAATCCACGCCCCTTTAGGAAAGCCAGTTATATTGGCAGTGATATTGCTCCAACTGGCACCACCATTAGTGGTCATTTGAACATTACCGTCATCGGTACCTACCCAAATTAAATCTTTTTGAACAGCAGAAGGTGCAATGGTAATTATGGTGCAATGATTTTCTGCCCCAGTAATATCGACACTTAAGCCACCATTGTTGGTTTGATCAATTTGTGCACTATCATTGGTGGTTAGATCAGGAGAAATCACTTTCCAAGCGGCACCTTTATTTAAACTCTTGTGTAAATATTGAGAACCAAAATAAATAGTTTTTTTATCGAAAGGATCTTGTGCAATGGCTGCATTCCAGTTAAAACGTAATAATGTTTTTGCATCAGGGGCTGGAGGTTGAATGTAAGAATTTTCTCCAGTAGCCGTATTGTATCTACCTACTGACCCTCCTTGACTCATGGCATATACCCAATTGGCATCTTCCGGATCAGGTGCTACATCAAATCCATCTCCGCCCCATAAATTATCCCAATAGAAATTTTTAATGCCTCCTTGGATATAAGTATAAGCTGGGCCTCTCCAAGAACCATTGTCTTGCATACCGCCCATGACATGATAAGGAATTTCATTGTCTACATTCACATGATAAAATTGACCCACTGGAATTTTTTCATCAAACATCCAAGTTTTTCCACCATCTCTTGTGATGCCAATACCCCCATCATTACCATCTAAAATTAATTTATTATCGGTAGGATGAATCCAAAAAGCATGATGATCTGGATGTATGCCACTGTATGGAATAATGGTCTCAAAACTTTTTCCTGCATCAATACTCTTGACTACTGTTTGACTAATATACCAAAGTGTATTTTCATTCAATGGATCACAAATAATATCTTGGAAATAAAAAGGACGATTGTCTACAATCGATTTTTGAGCATTCACTAAGGTAAAATTGTAGCCACCATCATCACTTTTGTACAAACCACTTTTAGTAGATTCTACCAATGCGTACACTCTATTTGGATTTGATTTGCTAATGGCAATACCCACACGCCCTAAATTACCCTCCGGCAATCCATTTTCTTTACCCAATTTGGTGAAATTTTTTCCGCCATCAATGGTCATGTAAATTCCACTTCCTTTACCACCACTTTCTAAATGATAAGGATTGCGGTAATGGTGCCACATGGCAACAAATAATTTATTCGGATTTTTTGGATCCATAATCATATCACCCACCCCAGAAGTGTCATTGGTGTACAATATTTGATTCCAAGTTTCACCACCATCTGTTGTTTTGTATACCCCTCTATTTTTACTTTGTCCATAAGGGTTTCCAATGGCACCCGCATACACTGTACTTGGATTGGTTGGATCGATGATGACTCTATGAATATTTCTTGTTTGCTCCAAGCCCATTCTTTTCCAGGTTTTACCGGCATCTAAAGTTTTATAAATTCCTTCTCCGATGCTAACAGAGTTTCTTGGATTTCCTTCGCCTGTTCCTACCCAAACCACACTTGGATTGGATTGTTGAATGGCCAATGCGCCAATATTTAAAATAGGTTGCTCATCAAATACTGGGGTCCAACTCACTCCACTATTGCTTGTTTTCCAAACGCCACCAGAAGCTGCGCCTATCCAAATATTATTGGGATTGGCTACTTCTGCATCTATGGTTGTCACACGACCACTCATAGAAGCTGGTCCCACATTACGTGGTTTCCAATTTTTAAACACTTTATTGATGTCCACTTTTGCTTCCGTGGCAGCCAATACTGGTGCTGATTTTTTTGCTTTTTGTGCAGACAAATTTGTCGCTGAAAATCCCAGAGTCAATGCTAAGAGTCCGGTCGTAAGTATACGCATAGTTAAATATTTGCTTATTTAAGAATAATGAATGTCTAAACTATCCATTTTTGGGCAAAAAATGAGGAAAAAGTGGAGAAAAAGGATGAATTAAAGGCGTTCAATGATACCGGCAATACCCTGGCCGCCACCCACACAGGCAGTAACAATACCATATTTCTTATTCAAACGCTCTAAATCGTTCAAAATTTGAACTGTTAATTTGCTGCCCGTACAACCCAAGGGATGCCCAAGTGCAATGGCGCCTCCATTAATATTTACTTTATTAGTATCCAATTCAAGGGTCCTGATCACTGCCAAAGATTGTGAAGCAAAGGCTTCATTCAATTCAAATAAATCAATTTGATCCTCTGTCATCCCAGCTTGCTTAAGCACTTTAGGAACAGCCGCTATGGGACCAATGCCCATGATTCTTGGATGCACGCCTGCAGAAGCACAATTCACTAAACGCCCAATAGGTTTTAAGCCCAAACTAGTCATCATTTTTTCGCTCATCACCATGACAAAACTTGCACCATCACTTGTTTGCGAAGAATTACCTGCAGTCACTGATCCTTTCAAAGCAAAGGCTGGCTTGAGTTTGGCCAATGCTTCTAAAGTAGTATCGGCTCTTACACCCTCATCAGTATCTACTATATAAGTTCGCGTAGCTCTTTTATTTTTTTCGTTAACATAGGTTTCATTTACAGTAATCGGCAGTATTCCTTTTTTAAAAAAACCATTGTCAATAGCCGCTTTTGCTTTTTGATGAGAAGCCAACGCAAACGCATCTTGGTCTTCTCTTGCTACTTTATATTCATTGGCTACTGCTTCGGCAGTTAAGCCCATTGATAAATAATAATCTGGTTCATCTACCGTAATAGAATAGGCAGGTACCGTTTTCCATCCAGCAGTAGGCACCATGGACATGGATTCCGTACCGCCAGCTATGATACAATCCGCCATCCCTGTTCTTATTTTTGCAGTGGCCATGGCAATGCTTTCTAACCCACTGGCACAATACCTATTAATCGTAATGCCTGGTACTTCAATGCCTAGGGCTTTGGCCGCAATAATTCTTCCAAACTGCAAGCCCTGTTCGGCTTCAGGAACCGCATTCCCCACAATCACATCATCAATTAATTTAGGATCTAAATTGGGCATGGTTTGCACCAAGCCCTTGATTAGTTCAATGGCCAATTCATCGGAACGCATGAATCTAAAGCCCCCTTTTTTACTTTTTGTTACGGCAGTTCTAAAACCTGCGACGATATAAGCTTCTTGCATAAAATAAGAATTTTGAGATAGTCCTTAAAAGTTTCCTAAAGGTAGGCCTTTTTATAAAAAGTTGTTTATGCAACTAAATATTTCATTGTAAATTTGCAGTATGTTATATCCTTTGCTACGAAACACCTTATTTATACTGCCCCCCGAAACTGCGCACCAAGTTTCGATGAAAGGTTTGCAGTTGGCCCATTCGATCCCTTTTGTAAAAAATCAATTGGCTAAAAATTTTCAATACAAGGATACCAACCTAGCAAAAAATTGTTTTGGACTCCATTTTCCCAACCCAGTTGGCTTAGGTGCTGGTTTTGATAAAAATGCCAGTTATTTAAACGAATTGGAAATGCTAGGTTTTGGTTTTGTAGAAATAGGAACAGTTACCCCAAAACCGCAAGCGGGCAATTCAATACCAAGATTATTTAGAATACCTGATCAAAAAGCATTGATCAACAGAATGGGATTCAACAACGACGGGGTTGAAATGATTGCTAGAAGGTTAAATGAAAGAAAATCGAAAAATAAATCAAGTTTAATTGTAGGTGGAAATATTGGAAAAAATAAAGTGACAGAAAATAAGGATGCTTGGATAGATTATTGCACCAATTTTAAAGCCCTAGAAAATGTGGTAGATTATTTTGTTGTGAATGTAAGTTCTCCCAATACTCCAGGCCTTCGCGAATTACAAGAAAAAGAAGCTTTGAGAAAAATATTTACAGAACTTCAAAATTTAAATAAAAATAATAAGCCCCTCTTATTAAAAATAGCCCCCGATTTAGAGACATCTGCTTTAGATGACATTATTGCTTTAACCACAGAAATAAAAATTGATGGCTTAGTAGCCACCAATACCAGCTTAGATCGTAGCTCATTAAAAGGATTGAATATTGAAAGAGCCATCAAAATTGGTGCGGGTGGCTTAAGTGGTCTACCCTTATTAGAAAAATCAACAGAAATTTTAAACTACTTACACCAAGGTATTGGTGGGCGCATCCCCATCATTGCAAGCGGCGGTATTTTCAATGGCGCAGATGCCCAAGCTAAAATAAATGCTGGCGCTTCACTGGTGCAAATATGGACTGGTTTTATTTACGAAGGTCCCTCTATTGTAAAAAATATCTGTCAAAGCTTAAGTGCAAATAAATAATTATGATGACGATTCAATCATTTTGCTTTAACGCATTTCAAGAAAACACTTATGTATTGTACAATGAAAAAAAAGAAGCCATTGTTGTGGATCCAGGATGTTATACCCTCATTGAAGAAAAAATATTGACCGATTTTATTGCTGCACACCAATTAACGCCTACTCTTTTATTGAATACCCACTGCCATTTAGACCATGTATTTGGTAATAATTTTATTCACGATACTTATGGACTGACTGCTATTTTACACCGCAATGAACAAATAATACTGGATCGCTTACCAGATGCTGCAGCCAAATATGGCATTCTAGTAGAAGCTTACAAAGGCCCCATTGAATATGTAGAAGACCAAGCCATCATTGCCTTGGGTAATGAGGAATTTAAAGTATTGTTGACTCCAGGGCATTCTCCCGGAAGTATTTGCTTTTACCATGAAAAGCAAGATTTTATCTTAGGTGGAGATTTGATCTTTAAAGACAGTGTGGGAAGAACAGATTTCCCAGGTTGCAATCCTCAAGACTTGATCAAAAGCATCCGTGATCAAATCTTGCCCCTACCTGATACTTTATCCATTTACTCAGGGCATGGGCCCGTGACCCAATTGGGAAGAGAAAGAAAAGTGAATCCATACATCAAACACTTGCTAAGCAATTAATTAAGCCAATTTCTTTGATTGAATCCAAGTCTGGTTAACAATTTGATAATATAGATAGGACAGCTAGTTCTGCCATATTAAAACTAATTTTGACTAAGCAAAAAACTTATGGAAACACCTATTAAGATATTAATTGCAGATGACGAGGCAGACATACTTGAAATTATTAGTTTTCATTTAATCAAAGCTGGATTTGAAGTGATCACTGCAAAAGATGGAAGCGAAGCCATAGAAAAAGCCAACCAATTTGCACCCGATTGTATTATTTTGGACATCATGATGCCGAAGCGCAATGGTTTTGAAGTTTGCGAATACTTAAGAGGTAACCCTGGTTTTGACAAAACATTGATTGTACTTTTGACTGCATTGAATGACGAAACTTCGCATATAAAAGGTTTAGAATTAGGAGGAGACGATTTTATCACCAAGCCCATTAGTCCAAAAGTTTTAATTAGTCGCATTAGCGCTTTGTTTAGAAGATTACAACCAAGCACAGGTCAAAAAATTATCAATATCAACGATTTAAGCATCGATATTGCTCAATACAAAACAACCCTCAAAGGGGTCACTCATGTTTTAGCAAAAAAAGAATTTGAATTACTTTATTTGTTAGCTGCGCAAGCTGGAAGAGTTTTTTTAAGAGGGGAGATTCTATCCCAGGTTTGGGGTAACGATGTGATTGTAGGTGACCGCACCATTGATGTGCACATTAGAAAAATTAGAGCCAAATTGGGCATAGATTGCATTACCACCGTTAAAGGCGTTGGTTACAAGTTCGATTATTAGCAATAAATGGATAACTTCGCTTTGGCGTTTTTAATTTTATCCAAGGGCCCATACCTACTATGTTTAAAGGAAAGAATCTTTCACCCAAACAATTGGCTGCACTAACAGCCTTACTTTTAGCGTCGTTGATTGCAATAAGTGTTTATTTATTATTTTCTAAATGGGAATTGTTGTTGACTTATTTTGTTGCAAGTTTTGCCATCATTTATTTTTTATTGTATGAAATTTTAGAACGTTTTATTTATCGAAAAATAAAATTGATTTATAAACTCATTGCACAAACCAAGGCAAGTAAAAGAGAAGAAGCCTATCAAAAATATATTTTACCTAAAAAAGGCATTGACGATGTAAGAGAAGATGTGGAGGAATGGGCTGCACAAAAAACAAAAGAAATTCAAGCCTTGCAGTCCAATGAAGCTTTTAGAAAAGAATTTTTACAAAATCTTTCGCACGAAATCAAAACACCCATATTTGCCATTCAAGGTTATTTGGAATTATTGGATGACGGAGCAATGGATGAGCCCACCACAGCTAAGCGGTTTGTAGCCAAAGCACAAGCCAATGTGCAAAGATTGGTGCAGTTATTGAATGACGTAGATTCTATCACCAATCTTGAAATTAATAAAGATCCCATATTAAAACAATCTTTTATCATTCAAGACTTAATTACAGAAGCGGCAAATAATTTAAATGTAAAATTGATCAAAAAAAACATTCAATTTCATTTTAAGAAAAGTGCTGAAACAACAACCTATGTATTTGCTGATAAAAATAAAATTTATCAAGTAATTGTAAACATACTTTCTAATGCTGCCAAGTATGGTAAAATTGACGGAGAAACTATAGCCAGTGTGTATGCCATTGAAGGAGAAAAAATATTGATTGAATTTAGCGACGATGGCATTGGCATTGCGGAGGAGCATATTCCTAGGTTGTCTGAACGTTTTTATCGCACCGATGATGCTAGAAGTAGAGACATAGGGGGCACTGGACTTGGCTTGGCCATCTGCAAACACATCATTGAAGCACACAATGAAACCATGCACATCAGAAGTAAGTTAGGGGTAGGCACTACGGTTGGATTTACCTTGGCCAACAAGGCCTGATAAAGGTTTATTTTTCGTTACTTTGTATTCTAAATTATTCTTAATGCAAACTATTCTAGTAACAGGGGGTTGTGGTTTTATTGGCGCCCATACCATTGTGGATTTAATTCAACATGGATTTGAGGTGATTTCTGTAGACAATCTGTCTAGAGCTTCCGAAGATTCCCTAGTTGGCATTGAAAAAATTACAGGTAAAAAAATAAAAAACTACGTTGTCGACCTCACCGATAAAGCAGCTACTGAGCAAATTTTTGTTGACCACCCAAGCATCATAGGCATCATCCATTTTGCTGCTTACAAAGCAGTAGGTGAATCAGTGGGAAAGCCATTAGATTATTACGAAAATAATTTATTTTCTTTGGTGCACTTATTGCAATTAGCGGTTAAATACAATGCCAAGCATTTTATATTTTCTTCCTCTTGTACCGTGTATGGCAATCCAGAGACCACCGTTGTAACAGAACAAACTCCTTTAAAAACTGCCGCCTCTCCTTATGGCGCTTCGAAACAAATGGGAGAAACCATTGTACAAGATACCACAGTAGCACATCCTTTGTCTGGTATTTTGTTGAGGTACTTTAATCCAGTGGGTGCACATCCTTCTATTGCCATTGGTGAGTTACCCATTGGTCGCCCTCAAAATTTAGTGCCTGCCATTACACAAACCGCCATTGGTAAATTACCTAAAATGCAAGTGCATGGCAACGACTATGACACGCGCGATGGCAGTTGCATTCGCGATTACATTCATGTTTGTGATATTGCTCATGCGCACACTTTAGCCATGCAGTATTCTATAAAAAATAACCAAGTAAATCATTGTGAAATTTTTAATTTAGGTACCGGCAATGGCATTAGCGTTTTAGAAGCCATTCAAGCATTTGAAAAGATAGCAGGTATAAAATTGAATTATGAAATTGGGCCAAGAAGGTCTGGCGATATTGTAGCCATCTATGCCAATAATGACCATGCAGTTAAAAAATTAGGCTGGACCTGTCAATATGATTTAGAAGAAATGATGCGAACTGCCTGGGAATGGGAAAAAAGTTTAGCAAAATAATTTCAAGCGCTTATTGTTGCACCAACATCTTCGCCGCATTCTCTGCTACTTGTAATGCTTCAATGAATTCTTCAATCTCTCCATTAATGACGGCATCTAAATTATAAGAAGTTACGCCTACTCGATGATCTGTCACTCTTCCTTGAGGCCAATTGTAAGTTCTGATTTTTGCACTTCTATCTCCTGTACTCACCAATGTTTTACGGTGTCTTGAAATTTCATCTTCTTGCTTACGCACTTGTTCTTCAAATAATTTAGTACGCATCATGGTCATCGCCTTTTCCCGATTCCCTAATTGAGAACGTTCTGTTTGACAAATAATGACTGTACCTGTTGGGATATGCGTTAACATTACTTTGGTCTCCACTTTGTTTACATTCTGTCCACCAGCACCGCCACTTCGAGAAGTTTCCATTTTTACATCTGCTGGATTCAACACAAAATCTACTTCTTCGGCCTCTGGCATCACCGCTACGGTTGCTGCTGAAGTATGCACCCTGCCTTGGGTTTCAGTAGAAGGTACACGCTGCACACGGTGTACTCCACTTTCAAATTTCATGGTACCATATACATCTTCCCCCATTACTTCTAAGATCACTTCCTTGTAACCCCCCACCGAACCTTCACTCTCACTCACTAGTGCTACCTTCCACCCTTTTTTCTGACAATACCTTGTATACATGGTCAATAAATCACCTACAAATAAACTTGCTTCATCACCACCGGTACCTGCTCTTAATTCAATAATGGCGTTCTTGTCATCCTGTGGATCCTTGGGTATCAATAATTTCGTTAACTCTTTTTCAAGACTTTCTTTTTCAGTTTCTAATGCGGGCATCTCCATTTTTGCCAACTCACGCATTTCGGCATCATCTCCATTCAATGTTTCTTTGGCAAATTTATGTTCTTCCATGACTTTCATATAACGCTCATAGGGAATGATGATTTTTTCCAAGGAACGGTATTCCTTGCTCATTTTACCAAATTCTGATTGGTTATTAATGATCTCTGGATTGGTCAAAGCCACCCCTACCTGCTGAAATCTTGCTTTTATGGCTTCTAATTTGTCTAACATAGTACTTTTTAGGTGAGCAAAAATAGCTATTTTAGTTGTCAATATAAAACAATCTAATCCCATGAAATATTTAGTCTCCTTATTGCTTTTGATTGCCACCAATGTTGGGGCACAAGCCATCCACTTTAAATCAGTCTTGGTGGATACGCACAATGATGCACTAACTGCATGTATTGTCAAAAAAGTAAGTTTGGACCAGGACTTAACTGGCATCAATCATTCTGATTTAAAAAGGTTTAAAGAAGGTGGATTGGACTACCAATTGTTTTCTGTTTGGTGTGATGGAAACAAAGCCAACCCTTATGCCTGGGCCATGCGAGAAATGGATACTTTGTATGCAGTGGCTGCGCGCAATCCTGATAAAATTGTAGTGGCGAAATCTTGGAAGGATTTACAAAAAGCCTTGAAAGAAAATAAAATTGTAGCCCAATTTGGCGTAGAAGGAGGCCATATGATTGAAGATAATATCGACCGCTTGGATACTTTTTATAAAAGAGGGGTAAGATACATGACCCTTACTTGGAACAATTCTCCTTCTTGGGCGAGTTCGCATGTGGATGAAAAAGATCCTACCTATACTGGACCTAAGGGACTCACTAGTTTTGGTAAAGAAATTATTGCCCGTATGAATAAGCTAGGTATCATCGTTGATATTTCTCATGTAGGTGAAGCTACTTTTTGGGATGCTATAAAAACAACTACCAAACCAGTAATTGCTTCCCATAGCAATGCCTACTCTATTTGTCCTGTGACCCGAAATTTAAAGGATGATCAAATATTGGCGGTGGGGAAAAATGGTGGCGTGATACATCTTAATTTTTACTCTGCCTTTGTGGACAGTAATTATAATAAAAAAGATGCCGTTTTTAGAACTGCCCACAAAACCGAAATGGACTCTTTATTAAATGCAGGCATTCAAAAAGAATACGCTCAAACCATGCTTGCGGATAAATATGCTGCTGAAAGTGAAGCCAATAAGCCTGACATAGAAGTACTAATGAAACATTTTGATCATATTGTAAAATTAATTGGGGTGGACCATGTGGGTATTGGTTCTGACTTTGATGGCATAGAATCTGCGCCCAAACAATTAAGAACAGTATTGGACTATCCTAAGTTTACACAAGCTTTAATCGCTAGAGGCTATTCAGATAAAGATATTACGAAAGTATTGGGTGGGAATTTTTTACGCGTGTACCGCATTAATAACCCTAATTAAAAAATAAGGGTTATTACTACTTTCTCTAATGATTTATTTAAAAAAAGATGCTTTTTTTGAAAGACTAGTAATAACCCTAATTAAAAAGTAAGGGTTATTACTACTTTCTCTAATGATTTATTTAAAAAAAGAAGCTTTTTTTGAAAGACTAGTAATAACCCTAATTAAAAAATAAGGGTTATTACTACTTTCTCTAATGATTTATTTAAAAAAAGAAGCTTTTTTTAAAAGACTATATTTTACCCTCTCCTCCCCCACTTCTTTCGAATTCAAATTTGCTGTAAACTAAATAAAAAACAAAAAATTAAGTTAATTCTTGATTTTTTTAGGATGGATAGGGGCAGTAGAAAACATTTTTTTATTTTAATTTTAAACCTAATTATTAAAAATCAGTCCAAAAAAAAATGGATATCATGAAAAATTTTATTCCCCTAATTTTTGGCTTTGTATTTTGTATTAGTTGTCAAAAATCTACTAGTACAAGCACTCCTGCTATTGTTAATCAATTAAAGTTTACTGGAAATGGTTTTGTAAACAATGGACTTTACCCCAAATTATATACCTGTGACGGTTTAGGTATTGCTCCAGGCTTACAATGGTCCAATGCACCAAGCACCACTAAGAGTTATGCCATTACCATGTATACGATACCTGGGCCAGGAGATAAGCATGTATATATTGTACTATATAATATTCCCTCCACGGCAATTTCAATACCCGACAATTCAAAATCTATTGGAGTTTTCGGAATTAATACAGTGGATGGGAAACCCACTTATACACCACCTTGCTCTCAGGGGCCAGGGGCCAAAATTTATGTTTTAACTTTATATGCTTTAAGCGCACCACCTACTATCTCCGTGCCTAATACCCAAGTGACAATGGATGTTCTAATAGCTGGTATGAAAAATAAGATAGTAGATAGTGCAGTCATGAGTGTCACCTATACAAGACCTTAATTATGAAAAATATATTTTATTTGATGATAACCTGCTTGCTCTTACAAAGTTCAAATTTAATGGCGCATACTGGAGGGCATTATCAAAAAGCAGATGGTGTTATTTTAAATTCTTGGAGATTAAAATCGGGAGAGACCGTAAAAGGAAATTTTTCTTTTGCAAAAGATGATAAAATATTTATTGAACAGCAGGAAGGGCTTATTCATCCA
>Ga0114960_10002003_pt1 | contig 16072 bp, 26 predicted proteins | sample C_130625_MF_Meta_FD_92637 | JGI IMG/M metagenome (GOLD analysis project Ga0114960, IMG submission 92637) | Freshwater microbial communities from Lake Croche, Canada to study carbon cycling - C_130625_MF_MetaG | ecosystem: Environmental > Aquatic > Freshwater > Lake | place: Lake Croche, Canada... | reverse complement strand
ATATAGAATACGTACATCATGTTAATAAGGTACGTATCGGACAGCGGCTTGCTCTAGTTCTTAGATTGATCATATAGCATACCGCTACTGATATTTTTGCCCTTGCTTTCGCACATGATATCAAACTGATCCCAGAAGCTGAGAGCCCACTCGTTACAGGGGTTGTTCCAGTAAAAATCACTGTGTGCTCGCATCTTTTGTTTCTTGTAGCCAGCAGCCAGTAGCGCCGCATGATCTGGTAGCACATTGGGATCATGCCCTACCAACACATCTTCTCTACTGACCGAGTAGTGCATGGTAGGACGCACACCACGCCATGAATCGATGATACGTTTCACTCTGTCATCGTTAGGTTGAATATACTCGCCAGTCCTAATCCAATGGTGGTGAATGTCTAGTACCAATGCACAATGATCCACAAGCTCAATACTGGAATCCACTCCCCAGGAGTTTTCATCGTTCTCGATAGTGATGCAGTTGCGAGCTTCGGGACTCAACTTCTTCAGCGTTTCTTTGATGCCTTCGGGTCCACGCTTGCCCGAAATATGCACATTGATCTTCATGTCTTGGAATTTTTTACCAAACCCCATCCATCGAGCCATGTCAGCATGATATTCAAATTCTTCAATACTTCGTTCCACAATGCCGGGATTCTCGCTAGCCAGCACACAGAACTGTCCAGGATGAAAGCTGATACGCACATCGTGTTTGCGAGCGGCCTCGCCTACTGGTGCAAATATCTTCTCGCAGTGCCGTTGCTGATCTGGATGTTGCCACCATTTGATCCAATCTTTTTCAGTGTAGCCGCTCAGCATTTCCGAACCAATACGCATCATTCTACGTTCAGGTGGCAGTTGAGACACACATTCAATCTGCTTGACGGCAGCCGCGGTGTTGTGATTCATCAGATCATATTGACGCTGTTCAGCTTCGGTGGGGTGTTCACGTAACCAGCGCATGGTGGTACTGCGACCATTCAGCTCTCTGTTAGCGGCATTGACTTTCATGCCTCTTACCTCGCTGACGTCATCTAACCATTTGCAAGCATAGCCAATACGTTTTTGCATATGTGCCTTTACCAGTGTCGTATGACACCTAAGATTATAAAAATGTTTGTAAGTACATATGATAACACAATTACTGTACGAATGCAAGCAATTCGATCCGATTCCTCGTCCGTACTGCCTGCTTTTTCTCCCAATGCCTTGGCCCAAAGTCGCCAAAGTTTATGCAAATAAGTCTTCATTCCATTCGCGATGACCTTCACGGAAAGCCATATTGCTTTGAGTTTCACGCACTTCAACACGGTAACACCACAAGCGTTTGGCTTCACCTTCACCCCACATGTCGGGAATGTAAACACCGTTTACATATTTGTAAAGCATATCGCTCAATGCCTCGCAACCCAATGCTGGGAGAATAGTTAGTTTGGCTAACTTGCGTCTTTCCATTTCTTTGTAAAACTCTAATTCTGGATCATCCTGCGATACTAATGTAGTGTGATCAAATTGATCTTCTAAGATTTTTTTGAGTTCTTTTAGTCCACCATAGTCAGCCGCCCAATTACGGACATCCAAATCGTTTGTACCAAAGAAAAACTTCATTGAAAAACTGTATCCGTGATTTAGATTACAGTGACTATCAGCTCGCCATTGACGATATGCACAGGGAAAGGCGTCGTGATATTCTTTTGTTGAAGTGTACTTGTATTGCACAGGTTGTAAATTTGCCATTGTTATCTCCTTAAGATTAAGCAATGGCATGCAGAGTTTATATTGCGGGATGAATGCCTAAGTCCGCATATAGTAATTATACACTTTTACAGTGTAAGGTCAAGTTTATTGGCTAGCAATCATTCCAAAACCATTCCAGAGACCAGGAGTGCCGCCGGCCACACAAATCCAACCAATATAATTGTTTGGTGTTGGTGCGGTATTCCAACACATGTCACCAAGTTGATATTCGCCTGTTGCAGGCGCACTTGGGAAGTGTACAAAGCGTTTGCCGCCCAACATGTAATTGCCGTTGACAGCCAAACTCAATTCTGGATCTGGAGTATTGACATTGATACTGACAGCTCCAAACAGTTGAACTGGTTTGTGTTGCTCCGTAACATCCCCCAACACCAATTTGTTATTTGACAACCCGAGCAATAGTTCGCCGTTGATTTTAATATCAAAATGGGTGTTGCTGTCAATGCTACTTTGATCATAGCGAGCTGAGTTATCATCCAATGCCAATGTTAGATTTTCCGCTCTAACATGACTTAAATCGCTGTGCCCTGCAACTCGTAAACTGGTTAATGTACCTACAGTTTGTAAACTTGAATTGAGCAATGTGGGCCCTAGTCCGTCTGCACTTAGTCCAACCATACCATTTACGTAGTATGCTTGATGTGGCGCAAGATCAATACTTTCCGAACTCCACAATCTATCAGGAGCACCCATCATGATAAACTGTCGTGCAGAGCCGGTGCCAGTCCATGCAAGCCCTAAACCGTAGATATCATGTCCAGGGCTAGCTTTGAAGCTGATTGGAGTGCTTCTTTCAATTTTGTAATCTGTTATCACATTGGTAGCAGTCAATGTGCCGTACACATTTAATCTGCCACCACCTTTGACGGGGTCGCCTATATTGACTTCGCCTGTAGACTTGACCTTGATCCTTGGTAGTCCGTCAGTTACAATATCAAAATCCGAATTGCTATATGAACCAATGTGTCCTACCCCGTAGTCAGGACTGCCAATACCAATTTCTACGTTGTTATCCAAAATGGTTAGGCTTGCACCCGGCTCTTCTGTACCAATACCAATTCTATTTGATACATCGTCAACAAACAATAGATCGCTTAGATTTACTGCACCTGATACTTGTAAACTATGTAAAGTACCAACTTGTTGTAGATTGCTTTTTACAATCCCAGTACCTAATCGATCTGAACTCAATACCGGAATATTATCTATACTAAAATTAAATGAGCCTGCACTTAAATCAAAGCTACTATTAGTACGTAATCTATTACCATTCATATAACTTAGATATGTACTACCCTGCTCCCAGGCCCAGCTAAGTCCTTTGCCGTTGAGCTCGTTTTCAGTAGCATACGTCCAGTTACCAACACTGGCCAAACTGCCATTTGGTGTTACTAGATTCTTTACATTAAATGTATCTGTAGTTATAGTTCCCTTAACAACTAGATTTGATTCTACTTGTAGGTTGCCGGAAACTTCTAAATTATCAGTTATTTGTTGGGCCATGGATAAACACTCTCTTTGGAGTATTTATCCATTATTTCTAAATCAACTTTGCACTCGGAGCAAGATTGTTTCTTCGTTTATACGCCCGTTCATCATGGTATCTGTGGCATTGATACTGTCCAAGAACTTGCGTAGTTGTACCTTACCAGCCGCTTTGAACTCTTTGAGTTTGTCTTCGGGCTTGCGTAGGGTCTTGCAAACACTGGTGGTAGCATTAAATCCAGTAATTGTGGTGCCTTTAACACCCAAGTCCTTGTACTCGTCTGCAACATAACGACCCAATTTACGAGTCTTAGTGTTAAAGATCCAAAGCTCTTTGGAGCCGATGATATCCACAGGGTTTATCGAAACCAATTTCAAAGGTTCGTCCGATTTTTTGTATTTCATTTTGGCCACAACCTTTTCTTTTGGTTGTGCTTTACGAGCTTTTGGCTTGCGATTAACTTTGGCTTCTTGGGCTAGCATATCGCAGGCACTCATAATCTCTTGATAGAATGCAATCAAATTGCGAATTTGCTTCTTTGTACGGTGGCTATAGCCCTCTTTAAGCTGTTCATCAGCGTTGCCGCTAGCCAACTCTAGAAGCTCGGCTAAATCCCTGCTGTAGAGGGTTTTAATAACCCTAGCGTGGGCGGCTTTGACTTCCTTGCCCTTGAGCAAGTTAAGCATTTTGAATGCTTTTGGATCAAAGTTTTCAGGATCATTTTGAAAACCTTCGATAGCATCTTCGATTTCTTCGGTCATTTTGAACGCCGTTTCACGCAAACGTTCTTGGATGCTGGGCTGTACTACCAAGGGTTTGGTTTCTTTAGCTTCGGTTTCTTCAATATCGTTCTTACCAGCTTCAATTACACTGGTAATTTCGTTACGCAACCATTCGGCTGTATCGCGACCTTGGTTGAAGTCTGCACGAACTGTGGGCATACCACGAAGCAAACAACTTGCAATAGCACCCATTGTGACATTGCAACGATTGTCTTTGGTTTTCTTAAAAGCAGTCACATCAGTTTTGGTACAACCAATATCAGTCATCCATTTGATAACTGCGGGTTTTAGATCCTTGCCGCTGAATTCCAAGCGGTAGTAAGACATGGCATTGTGCCAATGACGTTGGAATTGCTCCGCTGTCATAGTTTCTACATTATCCCAAACTGGACTGAAGTCCTTGGGCTTTGCAGTACGATTTTTAAATGCAGTTTTGGCCATTTAGCTCACTCCTATGTATTAACAATATGTATATTATACTGCCGTTTGGTGATTCAGTCAACCGTTAAAATTGCTTGCAGAAATGGTAAAATTCGGACATTTCGGGAAAAGTCTCCAAAAAATTGGTTCCTCTTCTACGGTCATGCTCGTTTACAAATAGAAAGAAATCCTTGCGCCAAGTTTCCAAATATAACATGGGTTTAGTAGCTTGCGATTGAAACAGCTCGTATATGCGTTCCATTCTGGCTATTTCATAATCTTGGAACCAGGGCTTGTTATTTTTAACAAATTGGTAACTGCTCTCGGCCATGGGAATGTATTCTTTTGGTAAAATACCTATGGTTAACCATTCTGGATTTCTAAGGTACGGTGCATCAAAACTAACATTGCGGTGTCGTGTTCTAAAATCTTTTTTGAGATTTAACCAATCATTCAAAAACAAATCATAGGATGTTACACTCAATGCATTGTATGTGGACATCACACTGAATTCCAGTTCAGGTAGCTCACTCAGCAGTCGTTGGCAGTTGGCATACCATTCTTTATAGTTTAAACCAAATCTTATATATTCAGCCTTTGCACCGTGTGCTTCACAACTTGTGTAGAGCTTTACAGATTTAACACATTTTTTATCCAGTATGATCTTTACCTTATCGATAAAATCATCAATTAATTTTTTGGGAACACCCAAATTACTGTTGATTCCCAGTTCTAAATTGGGATTGGGATTTTCTAAAATATAGTCCAATACTCTAAATGTGTGTTTAGTCATCAAGGGTTCGCCACCTGTGATTCTAAATGTATGCAGTGTTGGATACATCTCCGGCCACCATTGCCAAAATGCATCCACATAAGGATTCTCCTCACGTTCGGCAATCGGCATCTTTTGCATCTGTTTGAAATGGTCAAGACCGTTGTAGCTGAGATGTGTTGGATACGGACCATGCTGTTGTATCTCTTCCATCCATTTACTGCTGATCTCGGGACTGCAATAGCTACACTTGAAATTACACGCACTACTGAAACTGATCTCCATGTAGCTGGGCAATACATTTTTTTCATAGCCAGCATCTATTACTTCGTTAAAATATGGTTGTGCCCAAATCTCAGAACTTTTGGTTACCCGATCGCTAAACACAGTTTCAGTCTTGACACTGTCTTCCACTTTCCAACAATACTGACATTCACTGGGTCGCTTGCCCTCCAGCATCTCTTGACGTTTATTTTTTTTAAATTGTGTGTTATGCAATGCACTGGGATTTGTTTTGATTTCTTCTATGGGTATCACATGAGTATTGGGATGATGACAACTGTGGGTGTGGCCTGTAGCCAAGTGTATGGTAACCTGTTTCCACTTGGCCAAGCACATGCCTGGACCAATTGCATCCAATTGATCCTTGACTGATTTTAGGTCCATAGACTCTCGCGGATTTTGATCAAGCGGATCATCATTTCTTCATCTTCTTTTTCATAAGCCTTTTCAATCTTGTCAAGTAGCTTGTGTGCTGTATCCTGTGCTTTTTTGAGAACAGGATCTTTAGGAGAGCTAAAACTCAACTTGCCGCCGTTGGCTTCACGACTGGCTTCGCATGCCGCAGTCCACCCACTGGCATCATAAGGATCGGGACGATTGCGATATGTAACAGTCCACCAAGTGTAAAGCTCGATAATTTCTCGGGCACTGTTGGCTTGATGAGTTGGTTCTCCGAATCCTTTGCTGCCTGGTTCAACACCCATGTCTTCTCCAACAACCAGTTCACTTGCCCAACGGAGATATTCGAGTCCAGCTTCGGCATTGCGCCATGTACGCAGACGTAACCACCCACTGCGCCACCAAGGCACATCAAACTTGGTCTTGGCATCGTCACTCCACATGCAGTGGTGCCATGCTTGTTCTATTTCAACAAAGTCTTGAAGTTCATTAAAAAGGCATGGAAGGAATCTACTCCCAACATCGCTCCAAGAGCCAGGACGAATATCACGAGCATGAGCAGTAAGACTATGACTGCGGCTAACCCAGCGATTATTAATATAATATCTGACATCATTTAATTTATCCGGAATGTAATAGACAATTTTTTGAAGGTAGTCCAACCCTTCTTCGGCGATCCACCAACGGATAGGATAAGCAGTTTTTGCTTGATCCTGCCAGGCTTCCCATTCTTCACTCGTACCGCACTTGAGCTTGGGTGTGCCACGAAGCCAGTCTGCAAATTTACCAATTGTCCAATAATGACTACGCATCTTCATTTCCTTTCAATGGATAGGTTTTTAAATTTAACCAACCTGTTATAATATATTTCTCTTGTGTGGGGCTAATTTGACTACGATGAGTGAATGTCCACTCAGGCGGCCATATCAATGTCAGCCCTTTTTCAGCTTTAGTTGTCAACCCCTGATAGAAGAATTCAGTTCCCCCGCCATCAGTAACATCGTTCAAGTAAGTCATAAACACCAAGTGTCTAGTTACTATGGGCCAAGATATCCCGCCCTTTTCCATGTGCCATTCCTTGTAACCACCACCCGGTGGATAATGTTGAATCTGACTATTTTCATAAAGACCAAATTCACCTAGGTCACAATATTGGTATCGGTCCATGTACATTTTAGCACACATAAACAAATTGTCAACATAAATTTGGGGAACACTGTCCGGACTGAGTGGCACATCTGTAGAGTCTTTTATACCTTTATCAAATCTAAGTTTTTCTTGAGATTCTCCAAATGCACCTTGATATTGAAATTTGCTATCCTTGTGCATTTCGATCAGTTGATCGCAGATACTGTGATCAATGTACCAGCCCATGATAAAATTATTTGATAGATTGATCTTGTGTTCTTTCATACTGTATTTAAGAAATTAATCTATGGCTACTAATTTTTTCCAAATCTCCATCACATCTGATAGGTTTACCAAACTCATCTACAAATGTGGTACCCCATACTTTACCGGCCTTTCTAAATTCTACATAAACATTTCCGTATGCACAAAACTGTTCGGTATGCATACTTTGATCAAAAGTATCTTCTACAGGCAATAATACAAAAATTGCAAAAACAGATAGTGCCCAAAGAATTATATTTTTATAATTTTTCACCGGATTCAAAACCTCTAAATGATTTAAAACGTGGAAAACGTAAGCTGTATGAGCCGTCCTGATTTTGTGTTACCGCATCAGCACGTACTTCAGCCACCATACCCACACAGTCGCTCTTGAGCTTCCAAAAGCTATCTCGCTGTTCATCAGTAAGTCCACTGCCCACATTGACTCGAATGGTCTTGCCATCGTCAACTCCTTCGCACACTAGCGCACCAAGTTTGCCTATATTCTTGCCAGTTCCTTCTTCCACAGCCACTACAGTAAGGCTGACTTCGATAAACGGTTTCAATTTCAGCCATGCCACACTGCGTTTACATTCGTAACCAGCGGCGGGATCTTTAAGCATGATACCTTCGTACCCACCCTCAATCGCCTTGGCATTGATTTCTTTATAACGAGTTTGGCCTTCTGCTGTGTCCAAGTCCACAAGTTCGTTGGCAACATAAGTTACATTAGGAATTAGATGTTGATTTTGTTCTACCCAGAACTTGATCATGCTACTGCGAGTGGTTTGGTCTTTGTCGTAAATGCCTTTCTCGAAGTCTTCCAATGGCAACACATCAAACAAGTTGAGAACAGCATCTCCAGCTTCCACATTGTCCTTGCGGTGCACCTGCTTCATCAAGTCCTGAAAACTGCTTGACATAATCTCACCGTCCAGCACAACGTCCATGCTCTTGCTGGAACCTTTTAGTTGGATCACGTTTGAAATCTGTTGTGCTATATGAGGAAAGTTAGCAAGTTCTTTACCATTACGACTGAACATGTCCACCCGACCATCACTACGTACAATAGTAATAACTCTAACTCCATCGAGTTTGACTTCGATAAGTTTTTTGCCCGATACCTTACTCTCATGATTAGCACTATCATGAGCAAGCTGACAACCGAATACAGGAATAGCATACTGAGCATACTTCTTCTCCACTACTTTGTTGATTGTTTTTTCACTGGTACCGCAACGCAAGTCCTTGATAAGGATACGTCGATACCAGCCATTCCATTCTGCTTTGGTGGCAGATTTCATCATAGCTTGAATTACATCACGTGCTGTGTTACCAGTAACTTGACGTGTGGTAAAGCCAGTAAGTGCAAGAGTAAAGTGGTCCCAAGGCAAGCCTGGTCCATCTTCATCTGTTTTCTCCGGTATTTGTTTGAGACCAAAAGTGATCATGGGATCCAATGCCAAGCGACACCCTTGGAAGAATTCATCACAGCCTTCTTGGGCAATGGCTAGGATAATGGCTTCTTTGTTTAAACGGCTTGGATGGCTTTCCAAACTCCAGATATGACTGGCACAAATGCTCATGTGTACTCCGATGGTTAACTGTATAAGTGTTTATTATACAGGGTAACTATCAGTAAGTCAAGTGGTTTGTGGTCTTAAATGGTTTGCCTAGGTAGGCATTTTCAAGTTGACGCATGATGAGATTTTTCATACGTCGGATGATCTTGTGATCATGATTCCAATTAAAAGTTTTCAAATAGTAGCACCACCAACTGGTTTTATGGCGGTATGACTGATTTGAGTCTAGATAACGTTTGATTTGGACTGGATCGTAACCAAAGCGATCCAATAGTTCGCAGGCAATGTTGAATGCAAATGCACCCATTTCGTCGGTGTCGCCGTAGTATTCTTGCTCTTTGCGTTCTTTGCTCAATTCAGCTGTGCTTTGATAACCTGGAATACTTTTGAAATTTCTTGCACGGAATTGTCGCATGTGTATAACTTCGTGCATGACTGTGTCTGCAAAACGACTAGCCATTCTACGAAAGCGATATTCGGTTATCTTGACTGTGCAATCAAATGGGTTGAAGTTGAAATTGACTTCTATTGCGGGTAAACCTTTCTTATCCAGTTCGCTGTAGTAGACTCCGCCAATATAAACCAATCCAAAATCAGTTTTAGGGTAGATGCACTTGCGCAATTTGATAGGAAGGTGTGGTTTTATCGCACGATTTATGCGCTTTTGAATTTGACTAGGTGTAAGCGTCTTCCCGACTATATCATTTCTCAATGTACAGAACAGGGAAGTAAGATCACTTCTGGTTAGTTCGGACCAGTTAAAATAGGTGTTGCTGGGCACAATAGTTCTCCTGCTTACTGTGTATTTATCGGCCCAGCACATACTTAATGTTACATTATAATTAATCTAACAGAATCAACGACTTGTAATGATTTCGTCAATCAAACCGTATTCCAGGGCTTCCTGGGCACTCATGAAATTATCACGTTCCATAGCTGCCAAAAACTCTTCATATGTTTTACCTTTGCTGTTATGCTTGACATACAGCTGGGTCAAATTCTGCTTCATTTTTAGGATCTCTTTCACTTGGATTTCCATGTCAGTGGCCTGTCCACCTGCACCGCCCGAGGGCTGATGAATCATGTGTCTAGCGTTTGGTAGCATCTTACGCTTGCCAGGAGCACCAGCAGTAGCTAGCAGACTTCCCATACTACAGGCCTGGCCCATAACGATGGTGCTAACGTCAGGCTTAATGAATTGCATAGTATCGTAAATAGCCATACCAGCTGTAACCACTCCGCCCGGACTGTTGATAAAAAAGTTGATGTCTTCATTGCCTTGACTTTCCAAAAATAAGAACTGTGCTACCAGCAAACTGGCTGTGTGTTCATTCACATCTGTATCCAACATCACAATACGGTCCTTGAGCAAGCGACTGTAGATGTCATATGCACGTTCTCCACGAGCTTCGGTCTCAATGACCATGGGTACTAAATTTGGCATTTTTATCCTTTTAGATATTTCATTACATTTTCTGGGCTTGATACGCCGTACGGATCCGGATCCGTTTCACTAGATTCGGGTTCAACGAACATGTGTTGTACTTGTCCATTATCGATAACAGCCGCATAACGACGACTGCGTTTGCCAAAACCAATTGCACTCATATCTACCGTCATGCCCATGCCTTCTGTAAACACGCCTGCACCGTCTGGAATTGGATGTACATTTTGAATGTTCAATGCACGAGCCCATTCGTTCATGACAAATGCATCGTTAACTGAGATGCAATAGATATCGTCAATACCCTGTGCCCTAAAGTCTTCATACTGCTCTTCAAAGCCCGGCAGTTGATATGTGGAGCATGTGGGTGTAAACGCACCCGGCAAGCTGAATACCACTACTCGCTTGTTGGCGAATAGGTCATCGGTTGTTTTGAAAACAAACTCACCGCCGATTGGGCATCCGCCGCCTTGGGGTGCTTCGTCACCTTCTCGAAAAGCAAATGTTACATTTGGTACTAGTTGTGTCATAATTATTCCTTAATAAATTGTTTCAATTCGGGTGGCACCCATCCAGTGGGCTTTAGAACCTTGCCATCTTCACGTTTACGAACTTTGCCTGTATCATGATCAATCTTGGCAAAATTGGTTCGCATGACTTCTTTCCATGCACCTTCGGCATCTGCACCCATACTGTGTATTGCTCCGATAGTGACAACTAGGATATCAATAAGTGCGTCCAATTGCTCTACTCGATCATCTGACAGTGTTGCCTCCAGCAGTTCCTGATGCTCTTCAGTGATAAGATTAGTATACAAGGCAAATTGCAATTCGTCAAATTCACCAATCGACTGATCACATGCTCGCATGAACTTTTCTTGATCTCTAAACGGATTCATAAACTTCCTCTTGTAAATAGCGTTTCAATTCTTTATCAGTGGGTTCTACACTGTAGTTGTGTTTGAAAAATATTTCGTAACTGTCGCTACCATACTTTCCAATACCATATAACATTGTAGCATCATCTCCGTCCCAGGTCAAGTAGTCCTTGCTCATACCTACTAGTCTTTCATATCGCACATTCATCATGCCTAGGGGTGCCAAGATGGTTTTAACAAAGTTTTCATCTGCTTGTAGCAGTGCATGCGGATTAGGAAACCAATATAGAAATTCGGGCAAGGTCAGCTTTACTGGCTTGCGCCCAGTTTGATTCAGCATGATAACACCTACCATGTGTTCCCAACTATTAGTGATCTGCTGTTGCACCATTAGGTCATCACGTAAGGGTTCAAAGAACTTCATTCTTCTCTCAATTGATTTTGGTACAATTCAAGTTGATCGATAAGATTTTGAACACCTTGATAGTTCATAGTAAGTGTGGTATAACCCATTCGCATAGTTACACGATTATCATCAGTATGACCGATAGTGTAATAGGTAGTTGGATCCTTTTCCTTAGGAGCAGGCGGCTCTACTGGCGCCACTGATTTAGGCGCAGGAAACGGCAAAACATTTTTAGGCATTGTCTTTTTCTTAAACAAATCAAACATTACAGGCTCCATGTTAAAATGACGAGCAACTGGCGGACACCAAAGTGGTACACTAAGAGCCAGTACAAATCCTAGTGTAGCAAGTTCCGGTTGGGCGACATGTGTAAATGCAAGGTACATGCCCACCCAGAAGTAGATAAAACCTGTCCAAAATAGATAGTATCCACTACTACGTCCAAACAGCTTCATATTAATCTTTCTTATCGCCAAACAGTTGTAGCAAGCTCAAGAAGATATTGATAAAGTCCAAGTACAAGGTCAACGCACCCAATACTTCAGCGGCAGGGCTGGAATCTGTACTGACCATTTCACGGATTTGTTGTGTGTCGTAAGCAGTCAAGCCCATGAAGATCACAATGGCCAAGGCTGAGATAACCATTTGCATTACACTACTACCAATAAAGATATTGATGATGCTGGCAATGATAATGGCAATCAAGCCCACAAACATGAACTTGCCCAAGCTGTCTAAATTCTGTTTGGTAAAGTATCCATAGAAGCTCATTGTGCCAAACAACACACTTGCACCCATGAACGCACTAAAGATACTGCTCATTGTGTACACGGCAAAGATTACAGCAAAGCTCAAGCCCATAATAGCCGCAAAGCCCGCCAGCAACAGCACCGCAGTTTCTTTTGGCGGATCGTTATTGAGTGCGTAGCCAATACCAAATACTGCCACTAGTGGTGCAAATATTACCACCCAATGCATGGCACCCGTGAAGAAAAACTTTACCAATTCTGGATCAGTTCCTACAAAGAAGCTGACCAACATACTGACCAGTGTAGCCAGCCCCATATAGCCGTAAACACGACCCATGGCCTGATTGATTTCACCTGCACTTCGATAGCCAACAATTCCGTCAGCTGAATAATTTGTACCAAACATAATCTTCTCCTTATTTAATTTTTGATGTGTCGTAAGTTTTAAAAAAGATGTCTTTCTTGACTGGACCAAAATCACCAGGCCCGTGTCTAACAATATAGTCGTTGCCGGCAGTATAGTTTAGATCTCCCCATGTGGCATGAATAACACCGTCATGGTCTGCTAGTTTAGCATGTTTGTGGATTAACTTGGGAGTACCAGTACCGTCTTTATTGTCATGATATTTGCTATGGAAGTTATCAGGATCTAACGGCCAAAATTCTCCTTTAGCACCCGGGCCCATTATATAATGACCTTCTTTGTGCGGCACTGGACCTTCTAAGGTTTTAGTAACTCCGTCGCTGTCAGCAATGGTATAAGGCACTGGATTGTTGAGTTTGTGAGTTTCAAATGCGCCCGTCATAAACCACGAATCGGTAATGCCTTCTGCGGCCTCTACAATTTTCATAAATTCTTTAATCATTGCTTGTCCAATTCTTTAAATGCTTCCGGAGCACGTTGAGCCGCGATTTCATTCAGTTTGGCTTGCTCTTTGGCCTTGCGTAAAATGTTGGCGTCACCTGTGGGCAACACAACCAGCACATACGCACGATAGGTTGTGCCTTCGGATACCACTTTGAGTCCATCTTTGGCCACTTCGACACCAGTCAAGTCCACACGATTGCAACTGGTCTTGATAACCATCTCGCTGAGCTCAGTACTGGCCTGACCTTTGTCTGCACGATACAGTTTGGTATTTTGGCTAGCACTACCGCCAGCAGTCATACAGATCTTTCCAAATGCATCTGCCTTGGCCTTGTGTACTGCCATTTCCCAACTGGAGCTGGTATTGGTGCCACTGGCATAAACAGCACTGTTGCTGATGGGCACATCATACATCCACTTGGGTGCTTTGTCCAAACTCTTTTCAACATAGCGTTCTTGGCGTTCACGTTCATTGTCAGCACGGCGCTCATAGGTATCACGAGTTGTGCCGCAAGCCGCCAACATGGCCACAATGGGTACTAGTAGTAGAATCTTTTTCATTGTGTATTCCTTGTGTAGAAAACTTCTTTCACAAATTGTGTGTACCCATGAAGCAACGAAAATATTCCGCCTGTTAGTAGACCAAGTGCTACTACTTTAGCGATCCATCGAATGGATAGTTCCGGGTGAAAAAATACTCCTGTTATTAACCATTCAAACGTGTAATACAAACCAGAAAAAAATTCCATTTTATTTTGACCCCATCTTTTCTTTAGTCCATTCGGCGGTTGACGAAATGTCTTTACCAAGACCCGAAACTGTGCTACATGCGGCCAATAAGGCGACCATGATTAGTGCTACAAATACTTTCATTTTGCCATCTCCTGACTGTGTGTTTTAACTGTGTCTACGCCCTTGTCCAACATCTTAGCAATGCCGGAAAATCCAACAGTTGCTAGAACTAGTCCAAAGACTGTGCCTACGATAAATGCCTTCATACAATTGCCTTTCTATGTTTACTGAACATGTCTATATTATAACGCATCACCTACCACTTGTCAATTACTATCCAGTTCGAATTGTCTTTTTCAATTTGACAAATCACACCATAGTAATCTCTAATCTTCTTTTGAAAAATTGCCTGCTCTTCGAACATGCGGCAACGTTGGCGATGATAGGTAAAATAATTGGTCACTTGTGCTCGACCCACTTCGCTTTCCAAAACAACATCACCAATTTTAAGTTTGATGTCGGGTGTTGCGCCTTCTTTGCAAACAGTGCGAGTTTCAGCTTCTACCTTCCCGTCACGCTCTACGGTAACTGTGGTAACCTTGCAATCACCTGCAACTGCCAGCTGACTTATAAAAACAGTTAAGATTAAAAGATTTTTCATTTGTCACCGCATTCATAGTAAAACCACCAGATAGTTGATTTGAGCCTACTATTGTAATAATAGTCTGCCGGAGCCAGTTTATCTGGATCCTCATCAAAGTTTTTTCGTTTTTGAATAAGATACAAGTGAGCCAACTGCACATCTTTTTTGGCGCAGTCTACTGGATAATTTTTGAGTTCTTCATAATTAGGCACTGCCTGAGATGAATCAATATCGCAGGCAGACAGCAACAACACAACAATTAGTACAAGTATCTTTTTCATATTAGTATTATATGACAAACTCGCAGTCTTGTCAACTACTGATACTTGTCGTCCAATTCGACATTTGCCAAACCAGCAACTGTTTGAAACTTTTCAAATGCCTTTTTGGCCGCTGGGTTGTTCTCCAATTCGCTGTTGGGCAATACTGCTTCTAGCCAAATTTCCGGACGGCGTTGCGGGTGTACACCAAACTTGCGTGGTTGATGCAGTTTGCCGGACTCCCAAAGTTCAATGCTCACACTACGAAACCGATCCTCATCGTGATAGCCGGCCCACTCGGGATTGCTGTGACTAAAGAATCCACTACTGTACGTATTGTCAGTGCCGCCACCGTAGCCAATCCAAATGCCTTCCCACTGTTTGTCATCATGTGGATCGAAATCCGTACGAGTGATCAACACTAGCACATCGTCAATATTTACTTTACCATCCACGATGTCTCGAACGCAACGGCTGTAACTCAGTCCAATTTTCATTTTGTTTCCTTGGCTATATCTTTATAACCTTTGTAGGTTGGATGTACTGTGTCGGGGCTACGGTCGTATCCTCGAGCATCAATGACAAAGTCATTATATTTGTTTGCCACCATCCAAACAGATTTTCGTTTTGTTTCTTTAATATTTGGTAAAATCCAATATACACGATCAGCTTTTACCAATTGTCGTAGGGTGTCTAATTCTTCGTATGTGTCAGTATTTTTTAAATCATTACTACCTAGACTAATGATAACAGTTTTGGCTTGTGTATCACCGTTGGTGTTAAGAATATGCCTATTAACATAGTTATAACTGTTAATACCACTAACAGCATAAGTCACACATTCTTTACGAACTTGCCCTATTCCTACTGCAATACTATCTCCCATAACTAAACAGTCTAACATGTTATCCTCTAATTCCTGTAGATGTGCGTGACACGGTGGGCCCTGCACTTTCAAAGTCCATACCGGCATTGCGACCTTCGTAGCATTTGCCGTTCCATTTCATACTGATTTTAACTGCTTTGTTTACGATCACGTTGAGCAGGACCTTGTCTTCGAACGCCTGCACAACTGCCTCAGTCAGCTTGGATGACTTGGCCATTTTGATCTGGCAAGTGTCACTGTGCCTTAGTATTGTTGCCACTGCCGGCCTCCAATTCTACAATACGTGCTGTGAGTGTAGCAACAGATTCTTCCAACTTGTCAATATGGTCTGCAACCT
>Ga0114960_10001995_pt1 | contig 16101 bp, 11 predicted proteins | sample C_130625_MF_Meta_FD_92637 | JGI IMG/M metagenome (GOLD analysis project Ga0114960, IMG submission 92637) | Freshwater microbial communities from Lake Croche, Canada to study carbon cycling - C_130625_MF_MetaG | ecosystem: Environmental > Aquatic > Freshwater > Lake | place: Lake Croche, Canada... | reverse complement strand
CGGATAGTTCAACGTTTCGCCGATAGTCGAGGCCAAACCCACCACCCGATGGGCTGCCACGTCAAAGCCGGCTGAGTCAAAGATCTGCGAACCGATATGCGAGTGCAATCCGGCAAGTTTGAGCGACGACAGGCCTAGTACACGTTGCACCGCCTCGAGAGCCGCACCGGAGGAGAGACTGAACCCAAACTTTTGATCCTCGTGCGCAGTGGCGATGAACTCGTGGGTGTGGGCTTCAACTCCAACAGTCACGCGAACGAGAACATTGGTGACCACACCGGATTGGGTGCTCAGTTGCGCAAGGCGAGCGATCTCTTCAAACGAATCGACCACGAAGAGCGCGACGCCAGCTTCCAGTGCTGCTGACAATTCGGCTACCGACTTGTTATTGCCATGGAAGATCAACCGATCACCAGCGACTCCCCCACGCAGCGCCACAGCGAGTTCTCCCCCTGTGCACACGTCAATCGACAGTCCTTCTTCAACACACCAGCGCGCGATGGTCGAGGTCAAGAATGCCTTGGCGGCGTAATAGACGATGGCGCCGTCGAATGCCGTTGAGTAGTTTCGCGCGCGGGTACGAAAGTCGACTTCATCGATCACTACAAGGGGCGTAGCGAAGTCGCGGGCCAGATCGCGAACATCGCATCCGGCAATCGTCATCGCACCGTGATCGGCAGAGTCAGCCGATCGTTGGGCGCCAGCGGGCCAGATCAACACATTGAGGCCATTAAGTTCTTCGAAATCGCGCGGAACTGGCGGTGCGCCGGCTACCGCGAGACTCTCGCCATGCCGAGGGCCGGCCGGGTGCGCACGCATGGCTTCAGGTTACCGGGGTTCGACGGTTGGGCACGCCGCACCCAATGTTCTGGCCTCTACACGCCCAGACCCCGCTGCAGCGACATTTCACAGGCGTCGATTTGTCGCTGGAGAGGGGTCTCGACAGAGAGGCGCCAACAACTCCTACTGATCTGTTGGTCAATCGGCGACGGCCCATAGCGCCAGTGCTGCATCCACTGACTCAAGCGGTGGTGCATTGACAGCGATGGTCGTTTTCGAACCGAAGGGCAGCCGCGGCATGGGCCCAGCTTGGCCGGTTTGTTCGGAGCTGAAGAAGACATCGCGTTCGCTGAGTTCCGCGTACGCCTCGGGAAGATCGAAAACCGGAGCCACGCAAGCGTCGGTGTTTCGAGCAAGCTCGGCCCACTCGTCACGAGTGCGCGTGGCCACGGCCCCAGCGATCGCTTCGCGGAGAGCGGGCCATTGAGCTCGATCATCGCGGCGCGAATTCCACGAGTCATCAAGATCGAACAACTGCACCATCTCGGCGAAGAACGCCGGTTCCAAAGGTGCAACTGACAGATACTTGCCATCGGCGCAGGTGTAGAAGTCGTAGTACGGATAGCCAGTGTCGAGCATGTTGGTTCCGGCTTCGTCGTTCCAGCGGCCCTGCGCGCGTAGATCCCACTGCATCGACGTCAGGTAGTTGACGCCGTCGACAATGGCCACGTCGAGTGTTCGGCCCGTTCCGGTTCGATCGCGCTCGATCAGTGCGCCCAAGATCGCGGTGACCAGGAACATCGAGCCACCGGCAAAGTCGCCTACGAGGTTGGCCGACGGAACCGGCCGCTCACCTTGACGAGCGGCTAGGTGTGCCGCTCCGGTGATCGAAATGTAGTTGAGGTCGTGACCAACTCGCTCAGCCCGTGGGCCGTGTTGTCCCCAACCGGTCATGCGGGCGTAGATCAATCGCGAGTTGATAGCGGCGCAATCGTCGGGCCCAACCCCGAGTCGTTCCATGACGCCGGGGCGGAAACCTTCGATCACAACATCGGCCTCGGCTATCAGTCGCTTCACCTCGCCCACGGTTTCTGGCGACTTGAGGTCGACTTCCAATGCAAGCCGACCACGGCTGAGCGCCGAAACGGTCAATCCAGCGTTTGGCCGGCGGATGCTGACCACGTTGGCACCGAGGTCACTGAGCATCATCGAGGCGAACGGGCCTGGCCCAATGCCGACAAACTCAAGTACCTTGACGCCTTCGAGCACCGCTACATCCGCTCGGGTGCATCGACTCCGCACAGTGCCAAGCCGTTTGCCAAGACCTGTCGGGTCGCAGCGCACAGCCAGAGCCGAGCAATGTGAATCGGTTCAACCGATTCGTCGCCACGCGGAAGCACCCGATTGTGATCGTAGAAGCGGTGGTAGTCGCCGGCGAGATCTTCGATGTACCGGGCAATGCGGTGCGGCTCACGAAGTTCGGCAGCAGTTGCGACCACGCCAGGAAACTCGGCAAGCCGCGCAAGCAGAGCCGACTCGCGCTCATCAGTTAACAGTGATGGATCAAGGCCTGCAGCGCGCCAGTCGATGCCGAGCTCTTCGGCGTTGCGCAAAACTGACGAGATTCGAGCGTGTGCGTACTGAACGTAGAAAACCGGATTGTCGTTGGTGCGCTTGATCAACAAGTCGAGATCGAGCGTGAGCGGACTATCAACCGGATACCGAATCAGGGTGTACCGAGCAGCATCGACACCAACTTCGTCGACTAGGTCTTCGAGAAGAATCAGCGTGCCGGCACGCTTGCTCAGCCGCACCTCTTCGCCGTTCTTCATCATCTTGACCAACTGACCGATCAATACTTCGACGTTGAAATCCATGTTGTCACCGGCGCAGGCCGCAACGGCCCTCAGCCGATTCACGTAACCGTGATGGTCGGCGCCAAGCAAATAGATGCAGACATCGAATCCGCGAGCCCGCTTGTCGACGTAGTAGGCGGTATCACTGGCGAAATAGGTGAGGTCGCCGTCGGCTTTGATCATCACGCGATCTTTGTCGTCGCCGAAGTCGGTGGTGCGTAACCACGTGGCGCCGTCGAGTTCCATCACATGGCCTTCGCCACGCAGTTTGTCGAAGCCACGTTCAACAGCACCGCTGTCGTGCAGCGAGCGCTCTGAGTACCAAACATCAAAGTGAGTGCGGAAGAGATCGAGCACAGCCTTCTGCTGCTCAAGTTGGCGAACGTATCCCTCTTCGCGGAAGGCGATCATTTGCTCTTCTTCGGGCAGTGCGAGGAATTCGGGATGGTCAGCCACGATTTGGGCCGCAAGATCGACGATGTAAGCGCCGTGATACCCGTCTTCCGGCACTGGCTTGCCATTGGCGGCGGCCATGATCGAGGTGCCGAACTTATCCATCTGAACACCACGGTCGTTGATGTAGAACTCGCGGGTTACCTCGGCTCCGGCGGCTTCCAAAACCCGACCGATGGCGTCGCCTACGGCCGCCCAACGGGTGTGACCGAGGTGCAATGGGCCGGTGGGGTTGGCCGAGATGAACTCCATGTTGATGTTCTGGCCAGTCAAGGTTGTGGTGGTTCCGTACGAATCTCCTGCTGCCACGATGTCGGCGGCGAGTTCACCCGCGGCCGCGGCATCGAGGGTGATGTTCAAGAAACCTGGCCCTGCGATGTCGACTGCCGCAATTCCTTCGGCGGCCAGCAAGCGCGGCGCGATCAATTCAGCAACCGCTCGTGGCGGCACCCCGGCCGGCTTAGCCAAGGTCATCGCGATGCTCGTGGCCCAATCGCCGTGATCGCGATTACGTGGGCGTTCGATTCGACCGTCGCTGGGCACTGCGTCGGGCGGCAAAACCAATTCGCCCGACTCTAGGGCCGAGGCCACCGTGGCTACGACCAGGTCAGACAGTTCTTCAGGAGTCACATGCCCGAGCCTAACCGTCGGGTTAGTTCAGTTGGCCTTGAGATCCTCTGGCTGCCAGTACGGCGGCTTGAATGCGTACTGCACAGCTTCCTTCGACGAACGCGCGTGTCGCATCTTGCTGCCAAGGTGCGCTAGCTCGGTGAACATCACCTTGAACGGGTTGTAGGTGCCGATCGGAACGGTCAAACCGTACTTGGGCAGCATCGTGGTGTCGGCGAATGAACCGAACATCCGATCCCAGACGATCAAGATGCCGCCGAAGTTCTTGTCGATGTAAACCTTCTGCATCGCGTGGTGCACGCGGTGGTGGTTGGGCGTATTGAATACCTTCTCGATCGGCCCGAGTGTCGACATCCACGTTTGATGCAGTGGCAACTGGTAGAGCAGGACGATTCCATAGGCGCCCAAGACGTACTTCGGGTCGAAACCGAGCAACACGAGCGGCACCAACACGAGCAGATCCCACAATTCATCGAGGAACGAGATTCGCGTGGCTGTTGAAGGGTTGTAGTGCTCACTGGAGTGATGCACCGAATGTGATCCCCAAAACAGCTCGACTCGGTGGGCGCTGCGATGACCCCAGTAGTAAAGGAAGTCTGCGCAAAAAACCATCACCACGAGGGTGACTGGAACGGCATAATCTCCGGCCACGGTGTTAAGCCGCGTTCCAACCTGGAATGGCGTGTGCTCTGATAGCCAGCCGTAAGCAATGTACAGAACGGGCACGATGACCAATAGGCCGCCGACCTGACCAATTAGCTGCACGCTGAACGAGGTCGTCGCATCGAGCAACGTGTCGTCGGTGAGGGGTTCTGAGCCTTTGCGCTTGAGCTGGAAGTAACGAAAAAGTTCAATGCCGAGCAGCAGAACTACACCAATTCCGAAGAGAGTGGAGGAGGGCTTTTGCTTACTAAGCACGACGATGATGAAGGCCACAAGCAAGATCGGGAAGATCACGTACTCGAGGGCGCCCTGGGAGAGCTTGATGGCCCCGAGTTTGCGGGGTTCTGGCTTGGCGACAAAGTCCGACATTGCGTGCCCTTCTTCGGGAGTGTTTGCACATCATAAGTACGAACGGCTCAATTCGCGCGTTTGCCTCGCGCACCGCCGGGTTTGGGCGCGTGGCTGCGCTGATATCGTGAGGTTTCCCTAGCCCCCGTAGCTCAGGGGATAGAGCGGCGCCCTCCGGAGGCGTAGGCGCAGGTTCGAATCCTGCCGGGGGCACAGTTTTTCATCGGGGTGCCCCAAGTACGACTCTTATGTGCTTAGCGCACCCAGTCGAACCTTTTCGGAGAGTAACTACTGCGGATCTCGGCGATCGCGCAGCCACAACGCCAAACCCCAGGGACCGATCACAAACAACGGCCAAGGGAACACCGTTGCGGCCTCCTCCCCCGGTCCGAGAGACGTATTTCCAATCAGGGAAATTCCGTACACAGCCGTCACGATGACCGCCGTGATCGCCCAGGCCCGCCACGAACGCTTGCGTCGCACTTCGGCCTGAGCACGTTTCTGCTCTTCCAGAACTTGCTTCCAAGGAGCCAACCGAACCTCGGCAGGTAGATCGCGCACCAACGCGTCGATTTCGCCGGCGGTTTTACAAGTCAGCGCCTGCGAGCTTCGGCTTTGCCACTCGTCCATTGACAAATACCCCAGCGCGAGCCCCTCCTGAAGAATCACGAGGGCACTTGACCGAGCCTCATCCCCAATTCGGGTCTCAGGCGTTATCGATGGAGTCGGCAAGCCGTAAGGCGGTGGTAGTTCCGGTGGCAGGGCCATAAGGTTCACCCTCCCTTGTCAGTGATCGAATCACGAACAATCGTAGCCAGCCCAAATTCGGACTGGGTGCGCTAAGCACATAAGAGTCGTACTTGGGGCACCCCGATGATTAACCCTTGATGGATTTCTCTTCGCCTTCCCAGAATTCTTGGCGCAACTTGAACTTCTGGAGTTTGCCGGTTGCCGTGCGTGGCAGAGCCTCCCGGAACTCGACCCGCTTGGGACACTTGTAGCCGGCCAACAGAGTTCGGCAGTGCGCGATCAATTGCTCGGAATCGACCGATCCGTCGGCAACGACCAACGCCGTGACCAACTCGCCCCACTTGTCATCGGGAATGCCAACCACCGCCACCTCACTCACGGCCGGATGACTCATGATCGCGTCTTCAACTTCGATTGACGACACGTTCTCGCCACCGGAGATGATGACGTCCTTCTTTCGGTCGCTGATCGTGACGTAACCATCAATCAGCGAACCGCCATCGCCAGTGTGGAACCAGCCACCCTCAAGGGCGATTTCGGAAGCCTCAGGGTTATTCCAGTACGACTCAAGAACCACATTGCTTCGAGCCAGCAGTTCACCTTCATCGTCGACTCGAATCGTGACCCCGATTCCCGGAGGGCCGGCACGGCCCAACATACGAGCCCTCGCATTGGGATCAAGGTCGTCCCACTCTTCGCGACCTCGGTTCAGGGTGAGGAACGGCGAGGTTTCGGTCAAGCCGTACAACTGAATGAACTCCCAGCCCAATTCAGTCTCGATGCGCTCAATCGTGCGAGTGGGCGGCGGAGCACCGGCAACAACCACGCGAACTCGATCACGCCCCGGAATCTCGCCCTCCCACGTTGCCGCGGCCTCAAGCACCATCGCGAGCACAGTTGGCGCTCCGCACATGATCGTGACGCCGTGATCGCGCACCCGGCGAAGGATTTCGGCTCCGTCGACCTTGCGTAACACGATGTGGCGCGCGCCCATACCCGTTGCGGTGAAGGGCATTCCCCAGCCATTCACATGGAACATGGGCAGGGTGTGCAGCAGCACATCGCGATCGGTCACCGTTGCGTGCCAACCGAACGTGGCGGCATTGAGCCACAGGTTGCGATGAGTGAGTTGAACGCCCTTGGGTCTAGCGGTGGTTCCCGACGTGTAATTGATGGTGGCGGTCGCCGACTCATCACCGGCCCACGCAACCCCTTGGCGGCCCTTGGGGTAGAGCACATCATCGCTCTCGGCGCCCATCACGAAACGGTGCTTGGCGGTGATCGCCGACATCGAATCTTGCAACTCAGGATCGATCATCACAACCTCAGCACCACTGTGCTCGATGATGTACTCGACTTCGGCCGGGGCCAATCGAAAGTTCACCGGAACCAGAATTCGACCCGATCCGCATACTCCGAAGAAGCTCGTGAGCAGCCGCGCCGAATTGTGCGAGACCACCGCAACTCGACCGCCAACAGGAACCCCGAGATCGTCAAGGCCGGCGGCTTGAGCAGAAGCGAGTGCCGCCATCTGTCCGTAGGTCATTGACCCCCACGACTGCGCGGGCTGATCGGGTTCGTCAACGAACCCAATGCGGTCGGGATAAACCGTGCGGGCACGATCAAGGAAATCATTGACGGTGAGTGGAACAAACACTGTGTGCCTCCAACGCGACTGCCTCCCATTGAGGACGGCCAATTGACCACCATCATGGCCGACGAGTTGGCATCACCGCCGCAAAACTGCCCTGTCAATTATCTAGGGCAGCCACGTGTTACATCTCGGCGAGAACCTTCGCCTTCGCCGCTGCGAACTCTTCATCGGTGAGAATCCCAGATGCGTTGAGGGCCGACAGTTCCTTCAACTTGGCGACAGCCGGGTTTTCCTCGGGGGCCGCCTCCGCAACGGGTGCCGCAATGGGTGCCGCAACAGGCTCCGACGCCTGAGCGGCCTCGGCCTTTGCCGCTTGCTTACGGCCTACACGACCGCTTACTGCCGTTGCCGTGCCAGCAACTACTGCCGTGCGAGCTGCAACTCCGATGAGGCTAGGTCCACGACGCATCATGATGAACTCCTTTAGGTCTGAGGTATTAGTAAAACGAACTGGCTAGGAATTTAGTGCCGTGCGCGCCGCAACCACGGCCTCGTACGGAATGTGATCGCGCAGGGCCACTCGGCCACCGGCATTGAAGATTGCCTCGGCCAATGTGCCCGCCCAGGTGTTTTCCCACACGAGCAGCGCTGCCGACGAGTTGGGCTCAAGCTCAGATCCGACGAATGCGATGTCGTCTTCATTGAGCAGGCCTTCGATTTGCGCGGGAATATCAAGGAAGGTCGCCGACAATTCGTGCGCTTCGCCGTCAAGCTCAACAAAGGCGACGTTGCCCTCGGCATCCTTGATCACGAACACGAGATCGATGATCGAGATGACACCAAGATCGACCAACCGCTTGATTTCAGGAGCAATCTCGCCCTTGAAGTTATTGCCGGGAAATTCAACGACGAGGTACTCAACCGGGCCAATTGCCATAACGCGCGCTCCCTTAGACGAGGTAATGCCCAAACCATACCCGCACAGGCACTGATCGATGGTTCTGACCTACAACAAGGGGCTTTCGTCAGATACGGTCAAGCCATGAAGAAGGTCATCATCACCACCGCAAGCTTGGCCGGGGTTGCCGCCACCGCATTTTTGCTCGACCGAGCGCGCCGTCGTCGCGCAGTGGGCGAGGCTGTTGGAAGTTGGGCCGACGCTGTGAGCGAGCAGGCTGTTAGTTCAGCATCGTCGGTGTCAGATTTGGCCGAAAAGGCCGCGGCAGTGGTGAGCCAAGCCGCCGAGAGTTTGCCAGAGGAAGCGGGCGATCTGAAGGCCAAGGCCAGCGAGGTGGCACAGCGGGCCGCCGACGCGGCCTCGCAAACAGCCGATGCTGCCGCCCAACTCACGGTCGACAGTGTGAGTGAAATCGCTCAAGCCGCCGAGGATGCGGCAAAGGCGCAAGCCGCCTCAGTTGACGACACCCCCACTGGGCCCATCGAAACGAAACCGGCAAAGAAGGCTGCGGCCAAGAAGACCACACCGAAGGAATCCGAGTAACGCCCCTACTGCGGTGCGAAGGGGCTGCTTCGACGTCGGCGGCGAAAGAGTCCGTAGGTGAAGATGAATCCCAAACCGTTCGTGGCCCAGTGCAGACCCATCGGCGCCAGCAAACTTCCGCTCCAGATGCGCAGCATGCAAAACACAACGCCGGCTAGTGCCGTGGCAACCACCGAACCCACAACCGAAATCACCTGAGCGCGGGTGCCGGTTCCGAGCGTTGCTGCCACCCCGGCATTCGACTCGTGCATCACCAGCGAGGGCAAGATGTGCCACAGCCCGAAGGCCAGTGACGAGATGGCTACACCCCACACCATCCCCCATCGTGAGGACGTCATTGCCAACAAGACTCCACGAAACGCGACTTCTTCAAACAAGACCGTGCCAAAGGGCACCACCCACAACGCGTTGCGCAGCAGATCCCATGCGCTCTGCTCGCCAGCGCGCTCATCGTAGAAAAACTTTCTCGTGAAGGGCAATGCGATTCCGCCAAAGTAGAAAAGCAGAACGGCACCAATACATCCACCGGCCCAAATGAGTCCGGAAATATACGTACCGGGGCCGAGTCCCATGGCTGTCCAGGTCTGCTGATCAAGCAAACCAATTCCGAGAAGCACGAAGGCACCAACAATGCAGGTGCGCATGTACCAGTGTTCTTTCCACCTGTTGTTCGTCAGGTTGAAAACAACAAGCAGCACCAAAACGGCAATGACAGGAATGAACAACATGGTGAGAGCGAGCCTACGGAGTTGACTGACCGGGAATGACAACTGCGGTCTGAGAACCAGCCGTAAGCGTGAGCGTCACAGTCGAATTGGCAGTAACAGGACTGTTTGGTTTGGGGCTTTGAGCGGCCACATAGCCCGGCTTGAACAACGCATCGGCAGCTGCTGTCTGCGGGGCGATCACCACGCGATATCCGGCCCGTCGCAGCACTGCGATTGCCACATCACGGGCCTGACCGCGCACATCAGGAAGGCTGGGTGCCGAGCCAACGAGTGCCGCCGGGTCAGCTACAACAAATGTTTTCACCGGAAGTTTGGCGCTGAGGTCGGTCATGGTCTGCCGCCAGATTGGTCCGGCGATTGATCGACCGTACACATTGGAAAATGTCTGACCGTACGCCTCAACGTCGTGCAACGAATATGTGGGCCCCCGTGGATCACCCACCCACACGGCCGTGGCCAACTGCGGCGTGAAACCGGCGAACCATGTTGCGCCCGAGTTATTGGTGGTTCCGGTCTTGCCAGCCGCCGGCCGATCGGGTAACTCGAGGCCACTTGCCGTTCCGGTAGCACCAAACGTTGTCTGCAAGACCGAGGTGACCGTGTCGGCCACTGCTGGAGCGACCACCTGCTGACAGTGCGGGCCAAGACCAGCAATTGCGGTGCCATCTGAGAGTTTGACCGACTGAATAACTTCAGGACTGCAGGCCATACCTCGGGCTGCCAAGGTGGCGTACACCGTGGCCATTTGCAACGGCGAGGTTTCGAAGGCACCGAGGGTTAGGGCCGCATCTTTTGTGCCTACAGCCCGCTTTCCTGTGCGAGGCAGCGAACTCATGCCCAACCTCGCGGCCATATCAGCTACCGGAAGCACGCCGGTGCGCTCGATCACTTGCACGTAAAAGGTGTTCACCGACTGCGCAGTCGCTTCGAAAGCATTGAGCGAACCGTGACCCTGGTTGTCGTCGTTGTGAAATCCACCGGCTGGGTAGTTCAGGTTCGTGGGCACGTATCCATCAGGAGTATCGATTCGGGCATAGGGAGAGAATCCCTGCTCAAGTGCGGTAGCCAACGTGATCGCCTTGAAGGTTGAACCAGGTTGAAACTTTGGTGCCGCGGGCAAAACGATTTCAGTTTGCCCCTTCTTGACGTCGGTACCCCACCGCTTACTCGTTGCAATCGCTAGGACTTTCCCGGTGCCCGGCTCAACCACTGCACTTGCGGTAGCAACTCGATTGCGTGGCGAGAGAGCGGCTGAAACAGCCGTCTGCGCCACAGCCATGGCAGCCGGATCCATCGAGGTGACAATCGTCAGCCCACCTCGGTTGAGCAGGTCTTGCCGCTTTTCGGCGGTGGCGCCGAATGCCCGATCGCTGGCAAGGGTGTCGAGAACCAACTGACAGTAAAAGGGCCATTTCGATGACAAGCACCCATTCGGCGAGGGACGAAGGTTCACCCCAAGAGGAACTGCCTGCGCAGCCTTGGCCTGAGCCGGCGAAATGTGGCCCGTATCGCGCATGCGATCCAGAACGACATCGCGGCGAATCTTGGCCAACTTCGGATTTGAGATTGGGTCAAAATTCGTCGGACTCTTGAGCATTCCGGCCAGAAGTGCGGCCTGGGGCAAGGTGAGTTTGGTCAGCGGAACCCCGAAGAACCGTTGTGAAGCGGCGGCCACACCGTAGGCTCCACGCCCGAAGTACACGGTATTGAGGTACGCGGCCAGCACGCCGTCTTTACCGAGTTTGCGCTCAGCCTCGATCGCTAGCCGAGCTTCGCGAAGTTTGCGGTTGAGGGTCTTGGCAGTAATGACCGCCCGCTCGGCCTCAGTTCCGGCTTGGGTGAGCAGCAGATTCTTGACGTACTGCTGAGTGATACTGCTTCCACCTTGACGCGAACCTCCGCCCGCGTTGTGCGCGAACGCGCGGAACGTGCCCCTGACATCAAGCGGGCCATGCTGGTAGAAGCGGTCATCTTCGGTTGCGATCACGGCATCAACCATGGTCGGCGGAATCTGCTTCAACGAAACAGGAATTCGGTTCTCGGCGTAATAACGGGCAATCACGGTCTTGCCATCAGCGGCGTAAATCACCGAATGCTGGGGCAGCGGAACATCCAGTGGCAAGTCAGTCGGCAGATTCTCAAATGCGGTCACAGCCTCGCGAGCGCCAATTCCGACTCCACTCACGGTCGGAACGCACAGGGCCGCAATCACCGGCGCAGAAAACAGGGCTCCGACGATCAGAATTGCTACCGCTCGAAGTCGATGCGGTGGACGAGTGATGGGGCGCTTCAACCTGCGACGATCCGGGGTCGAAGCACCCGGAAACCAATCGTCGAGGGCGGCCATGGCTCCATCATCCCTTCACATGCGGTCACAGTGCGTGACCGACAAGCGGGCACGTCGGGCGCTTCTTGATCGTTAGCACGATGGGCGTACTGCGATTTAACGAACGAAGACCTTCCGGAGTGCCGGGGCGTTTCGAACCCGCAAAGTGGGAGACACTGGAAATCTAGCGAGAAAGGGACATTACCGGTGCATAAGCCAAGGCGAACGCGCAGAACCATTGCCGTTGTTGTCGCCCTGACCTTGGCCGTGCTCGCTGGATTTGTCGTATCGCTGGCACAACTTGGTATTCCGTTGCTCCCAGCCACTGCAGCTGCACCCGCTCCGCCGGCCCCCTCGCCGGCAGCCCTTCCGATCGCCAAACTCAGCGACTCGCCAGCGGTAGCAAGCATTCGATCGATTTTGAGCGGTGGCAGCGTTGGTAGTTACTCCCCCGAGGGAACAATCAATTGGGCAGTCGGAACCCCCTACGACTACGCCTGTCGCCTCTCAGAATGGAAGGGTGCCGGTTCGGCAGTGTCGGCCCAGCGCTCATTCATCGATCCGCAAGGCATCACGACTGCTTCAAAGCCGTCGCCCAGCCCGGCTACCAGCACAGGCGCGAGCCCGGTGCCCAATGCGCCATTCGTACCCCAAACGAACTCGATAGTGGTGAGTTTGCATGCGTTCGGCGCCGGAGCCGGTGCCGCCAATTTTGAGCAACTAATCGAACGCATCAACTCGTGCCCCCAGCGCGATGCATCGGTTGCATCAAACATCAGCTTGGTCAACGGAGCCGATGCCGTCTTTGGCCGAGTTCGGCCCGAGGGTTCTCCGGTTGCTATCTCGACTCTTACCTGGCGGCGAGGAGATGTGATTCTCGACGTTCATTCGGTGAGTCGAAGTGACAGCGAACTAGCAGATTTTGCGGCCAAGGTCGACGATGCCGCTGTGCACGCACTCAACGGAACCTGCGCGACAATTTCGTCGTCGGTCGACGACGGTAGGCGCTCGCCTTGGGTTGATCGAGATGCCTTTACTGGATTGGTCGTTCACGAAAATCTCACCGTCACACCCGCCCCCGCTCCGGCCCCACCGGCAGGGGTAGCACCGCGCGACCCAGCGAGTTCGCTGGCACCGATTCCCAGTGTCACGCTCACAGTGACTCGGCCAGCGGATCCGGTCTGGCCCACTGATCTTCCGACGCCTGTGGCAATTCCTGTTGCCCCTACTGCGCCTGCCGCCCAGCCGACGTCGGCCCCCGTCGACTACCCGGCCGCCGATCCGATTGGCCCGGGCTGCGGCTGGAAATTCACCGCACAGCTGGCCCCTGCTTTCGACGATGCCGCGGCCGACGCTGCGAAAACTAACGCGCAGGCACGGGCCACCAGTGACATTGCCGCAGGGCAGCAGGCGTGGAGTCAGGCACTGGTGGCGTACTGGGTCGCCGCTTCTGCGTACGACCAAGGTCTTCTGACCTACACCGCTTACGCCAATCAGGTACAGCAGGTGGTGGCAGCCTGGAACGCAATTCAGCAGTCTCGCGACACCTACGCTGCACAATTCGATGCGTTTAGTGCAGCGACTGCGGTGCGCGACAGATTCGTTGCCGATCAGAAGCAGGCGATGCTCAGCTTCCAGAACGCGGTCACCGCGTGTCTTACAGCCACACCGAGTACCTCGACATCGACCACGCCAGCAACACCACCAGATGTGCTGCCATCGCCAACAGATGTCACACCCACAGCAACAACTACCCCGTCACCCACGGTCACGACGCCACCGCCACCAACGACCGCGTGCCCACCGCAACGGCCGCAAATTCTTGATCAGCCGGTGCCCACGGTGCCACCATCTCCGCTACCGCCATCTGACCCTCGACCTTCAGTTTCGCCCTCCCCCACCCGATAACTATTAGGCCACTGTTGGCTCGTTCCAAAGATTGAGAGAATCACCAGCATGCGACCGACTGGCGTGATGAGCGGGGCACTCGCCGCTGCCCTTTCGCTGCCGCTCGTTGCCGGGGCCGCCACCCTTCCGGTCATGGCCGCGCCGAGTGCCACCTCTCCATCGAAACCCACAGCGTCGGCCGCAGTACAAGTTGGCTTTGCTCGCACCTCGCCCGGTGGCCAGTTAGTCATCGGCAGCATTCGCGCTGACGACGCCCATCAAGCCACCGCCGTCACCAATTGGCTGCGCACCGTTCCGGGGGTGATCGGCGCAGACGTCGCGATACCCATGCATCGCGCGCTCGTGACCACTCGGATAGCCCCCGACCCCGAGCTCAAATTGCAATGGGGTCTGCGTTCGATGGCCGCGGCCGAGTCGTGGCGCTACACCCAAGGTTCCGGTGTTGTCGTGGCGGTTGTCGACGACGGTCTCGACCGAACACATCCAGATTTTTCAGGCAGCACTTTGCCCGGCATGAACATGGTCAATTCGCGATCGCCTGTTGACGCCGGCGAGCATGGCACCCACGTGGCCGGCATCATCGCAGCGCGCGCCAACAATGCAATTGGCGGAGCGGGTCTAGCACCTCGAGTTCGGATTCTTCCCGTAGATGTGTTCAACGGTGATAACGCAAGCGACATCGACGTGGCGCGCGGAATCATTTGGGCCGCGGGTGGTCACATCAAGGGAGTGCCCAACAATCGCACCCCTGCGTCGATCATCAACCTTTCACTTGGTGGTGCAGATTCAACAACCGTGTTGCGGCGTGCTGTTGCATACGCCGTTGGGCGCGGAGTCGTCGTGGTGGCGGCGGCCGGTAACGAAGGCCCACGAAAAGTGAGTTACCCGGCCATGTACTCAGGGGTTGTCGGGGTAGGCGCGGTTGGTTCGAACCAGCGCATCGCTGGATTCTCGAGCACCGGGCCGCAAGTTGATGTCGTTGCACCAGGAATTGATATTTGGTCGACCACATGCGTTTCGTATGCAGGATTCAACGCCGCAACCACCTCACGCACTCCAAATGACTGCCCACGTGACCCTTCGACTGGGCAACCGCAGCACACGTATGAAGCGATGAGTGGAACCTCAATGGCGACGCCCTTTGTTGCGGCCGCCGCCGCCTTGTTGAAGGCTCGTTTTCCGCGTTGGAGTGGCACCAAAATTTCTGCCGAACTGATTCGCACGGCCCGCGATCTAGGCAAACCCGGCCGCGACACCACGTACGGCGCGGGCTTGATTCAGCCGGTCGTCAATTTGCGCGGCACGCCAGGCGCTTCGTCGACGGTCACGCAAACTAGCTCTAGTTCGAATTCAGGAACCGTCACGGTTACCTGGGGGCCCGCTAACCAGCCGGGCTCATACGGAATTGGATCGTGGGTGATTCAAACCGCACGCGACGGTGATTGGACTCACGCTAAAAAGACGGTGGTGGCTGGCACAGCCGCCCGCACGGTAGTGGTCACGGAAGCCACGGGTGCATTCGTTCAGTCACGCGTGCAAGCAGTAGCCGCGGTGACCGGCAGCGTGGGCCCCTGGACCACAAGCGCACAAATCTGGCACGGCGATGCCGGTGACACCTTGGCTACAGCCGCAGTTCTGACCGGTACCCCAGTTCGCGACGTGCTCTCGTCGGCCAATGACGTCGATTGGTTTAAGTACTCTGGGTCTGCGGCAACACCTAACGTTGTGAACCTTCCACCCGACGCTGTTGTCAAGGTTTATTCAATCGTCGGTGGCGATAAGGGAATCGAAATCGACCCCACTGTGCCGGCCACCGACTTCATCGTCGAGGTGTCCGGAGTTTCTGCACCAAACTCGATCTACGAGGTTAAGGCCACCGTTTAGGCCCTAATCGGCTCTCGCTCTTAGCCACGCGTCCGCTCAGCGGGCTTACAGTCGCACTATGAGCTCAGTGCGCACGAATGATTCCCGCGTGCTGTCGTGGTTACCCGGAGTCTCGCAGATGCGCCACTATCAGCGGGCGTGGCTTCGGGGCGACATCATCGCCGGACTTACCGTGACCGCGTACCTCGTGCCGCAAGTAATGGCGTACGCACAGATCGCGGGGTTACCACCGGTAGTCGGGCTGTGGGCCGCACTTGCTTCATTGCCAATTTACGCACTGCTTGGTTCATCTCGGCAATTGTCAGTAGGCCCCGAATCAACCACCGCGCTGTTAGCCGCGTCGGTGGTGGCGCCGTTGGCGCTTGGCGACCCTGGGCGTTATGCAACGTTGGCCGCGACACTGGCACTCATCGTGGGCGCGTTGTGTCTTGGTGCTTGGGCGTTACGCCTTGGCGTGCTGGCCGATCTATTCAGCCGTCCGGTGCTGGTTGGCTACATGGCTGGAGTTGCGGTCATTCTGATGCTGACTCAACTCTCCAAACTCACCGGCATCACCGCTACCGGCACCACATTTATCGACGAGATGAGCAGTCTGTGGATCAACCGAGCGCAATGGTCGTGGCCTACCTTCGCCCTCGCCTCAGGTGTGCTGCTGCTCATGGTGTTGCTCGCAAAGTTCG
>Ga0114960_10001986_pt1 | contig 16152 bp, 19 predicted proteins | sample C_130625_MF_Meta_FD_92637 | JGI IMG/M metagenome (GOLD analysis project Ga0114960, IMG submission 92637) | Freshwater microbial communities from Lake Croche, Canada to study carbon cycling - C_130625_MF_MetaG | ecosystem: Environmental > Aquatic > Freshwater > Lake | place: Lake Croche, Canada... | reverse complement strand
GGTTGACCCGCTGGCGGGAAGCCCCCAACAGCTGCGCCAACTCCTCTTGCGCCAAGTGAAGGCCAATGCGGATTTCGCCATCGTGTTGCAGGCAAGGCACCCCATAGCTTCTGACCAAGTGCAACAGTTGCTTGGCCAGTCTGGCGCGAAGGGGCAGGGTGTTGAGGTCTTCGACCAAGCCAAAAAGCTGGCGAATGCGGCGCGCTTGCAGGCGCAGCATGGCGTCGTAAAACTCGACGTGCTGGGTCAGTATTTTTTGAAAATCCGCCTTTGCCACGCACAAAATGCTGGTGTCCCCGTGGGCATACACATCGTGGGTGCGACGGTCCCCGTCGAGAATGGCCACATCGCCAAACCAAATGCCCGGCTCGATGTAGGTGAAGGTGATCTGCTTGCCCGACAAGGAGGTCGAGCTGACCCGCACCGCTCCCTTGGCACAGGCCATCCACTCCTCGGCCGGGTCGCCGCGAGCGGCGATCAATTCCCCATCTTTGCAGCGTTTGATGTAAGCGCATCGAAGTATGTCGTGCCTGAGTGAGGGTGAAAGGGAGGAGAACCATCGACCTGCATTGATGGCCTCGCGTTCTTCTATGGTAAGAATAGGGTCGTCCATGGGCTGTCTTTTGTGTGACCGGTTGGGTTGAAATTGTCTCGCAAGCGACCTGGTTGAATCCTGCACACAGTCGCCCATGTGCCTGTGTTTCAGGACCGGGTTTACCTGTAGTCGGGGGTTTGCTTGTTGAGCAAAGCGGTGATGCCTGTCAACGCATTGGGGTGATGTAACAACGTGACGAAACTGGCCTTCTCTTGCGCCAAATGATCACTGAGGGGCATGTGTGCGGCGCTGTTGAGCAAGTCTTTGATGCCGGTGAGGGCATTGGGTGCGCGGGCATTGAGGCGCTGCGCCCATTGCAAAGCTTGGGACAGTGATTCACCTGGGTTGCTGAGTTGGTTGATCCAACCCAATTGATGCAAACGCTCTGCGGAGATGCGCTCACCCAACATCAATATTTCGTTGGCAATGGGGCGGGGCAGGGTGCGCGCCACATTCCAACTGCCGCCACCATCGGGTGACTAGGCAATGCGGCTGTAGGCCGTGACAATAATGCTCTCACTGGCGGGTACCACAAAGTCGCACATCAAGGCCAAAGAAAAACCTGCACCGGCCGCAGCCCCCTCGACCGCTGCAATCACAGGTTTGGGATACGTTCGAATGGTTTCCATCCAATTGTGCAAGCCTTCAATGCTGGCGGCTTGCACGCTGGGGTCTTGTTCGCGATTGGCCAACAAACGGTGCAAATTGCCACCGGCACTGAACGTGCCGCCTTCGCCGGTGATGACGACGCTGCGCACGGCAGGGTTGGTTTCGGCAGCCCCCAGCGCTTCGATGCCGGCGCTGTAAATTTCTGGCCCCAGGGCATTGCGCATGCCCGGGTTGGACAGCGTCAACACCAGTGTTTGGTCCAGGGTTTCGCTTTTGAGTTGGGGGCCCATGGATCAGTCTTCCATTTGCATCAGGCTCAGTCCCAAGGCGCCACGCCGGCGCAACCAAGGGCTGGGGCGGTAACGCGGGTCGCCATAAACGGTTTGCATGTTGAAGAGCACCTCCAAAATGCTGGCGGGTCCACAGTGATCGCCCATGGCCAAGGGACCCATGGGGTAACCCAGGCCCAATTGCACCGCAGTTTCCAAGTCTTGCGGTGTGCAAATACCTTGCTGGCAAATGTCGCTGGCGATGTTGACGATGTGGGCCACCACGCGTTGTGTCACAAAGCCTGCGCTGTCACGGATCAGGCTGACTGGCTTGCCGTCTCGGGCAAAAAGAGCATGCGCTGCCAAGCGCATATCGGGTCGGGTGGCCGGGTTGCTGGCCAAGACGCGTCGCTTGGTTTGGGCGTCGCTGAACAACAGGTCAAGCCCCAAGGTTCGGTGGGGGTCCAGTCGGTCCACGGCAGCCACCGTGGTGACATCAAAACCCAAAGGGGCCACCAAAATCAGGGCTTGTTCGCTGGGCAGGGCACCGGTTTCGATGCGCGCGTCCAGGCTTTTGAGCAGCAGCAGCAACTCGGGGCGGCGGGCCGCTCGGGGGGAGACCCACACGGGCGGCAACTCGTGAACTTGCGGGGCTGAAGGGTCCAGGGGAACTTGCGCTTTGCCATCGACATAGCTGTAAAAGCCTTCGCTGGTTTTGCGGCCCCATACGCCAGCGGCGAAGCGCTGGGCCGTGATGATGCTGGGCCGAAACCGTGGCTCTTCGTAATACTGCTGGTAAATCGACTCCATGACGGGGTGAGACACATCCAAGGCGGTGAGGTCCATCAACTCAAAGGGGCCCAGTTTGAAACCCACCTGGTCTTTCAAGATGCGGTCAATGGTGGCAAAGTCGCTCACCGATTCACCCACGATGCGCAAGGCCTCGGTGCCATAGCCGCGACCCGCATGGTTGACGATGAAACCCGGCGTGTCGCGGGTGCGCACCGGGGTGTGGCCCATCTGGCGCGTGAAGGCGTCGAGTTGTTCGCACACCGCGCTGCTGGTTTTCAAACCCGACACCACTTCCACCACCTTCATCAAAGGCACGGGGTTGAAAAAGTGGTAGCCCGCAAACCGCTCGGGGTGCTTGAGTTGGGCTGCAATGGCCGTGACCGACAACGATGATGTGTTGGTGGCCAAGACCGCAGAAGCTGGCACCAACGCTTCGAGCTCTGCAAACAACTCTTTTTTCACAGCCAGGTTTTCAACAATGGCCTCGACGACCAAATCGCAGACCGATAACTGGGCCAGGTTGTCACAGGCATGCAAACGGCCTGTGTAAGTGGCGCAGGTGTCGCTGGAAATGCGGCCTTTTTCCAGCATTTTTTGCCATTGTTGGGTGATGGCGCGGATGGCTTTTTCGAGCGCCTGTGCTTGGGTGTCAAACAGGTGCACTTGGGCCCCTGCCTGGGCGGCCATTTGGGCGATGCCTTGGCCCATGGCCCCAACGCCCACCACGCCCACGGTGTTGAATGAGATTGTCATGCGCGAATTATCAAGCAGACGCGGTCAACGCGATCGGCTCAGGGCTTCTAGGTTCACGATGTGGGTGGGTGTGCCTTGGATGAAGTTGACCACGTTGGTGAAGGCGGCGCTGAAGTACAGCTCGTAGCTGTTTTGTTCCACATAACCAATGTGGGGGGTGCAAATGCAGTTTTCCAAGCGCAACAAGGCGTGGCCTTGCAACACAGGCTCACTTTCGAAAACATCGATGGCGGCCAACCCTGGGCGCCCGCGGCTGAGTGCCGCGATCAGCACATCGGGATCGATCAACTCAGCCCGCGACGTGTTGACCAGCATGGCGGCGGGCTTCATGCGGGCCAAGTCATCGGCCTTGACAATGTGGTGGGTGGCTTCATTGAGTCGCAAGTGCAGGCTCAAGACGTCGGCTTGTTCGAAAAACGCCTCGCGCGTTGGGGCGCTTTCAAAGCCTTGTTGCTCGGCGAGCGTGCGGGATGCTTCGCTGCCCCAAATCACCACGTTCATGCCAAAGGCTTTGGCATAACCAGCCACCAACTGGCCAATTTTTCCAAAACCCCAAATGCCCAAGGTTTTTTGGTGCAGCACCATACCGACACCAAAATTGACCGGCATGGTGCTGTTTTTCAGGCCCGACTGTTGCCAAGCCCCGTGCTTCAGGTTGCTGATGTACTGGGGCAGTCGTCGCATACCTGCCATGATCAAGGCCCAGGTCAGCTCGGCCGGGGCGATCGGTGAGCCGACCCCCTCAGCCACGGCAATGCCCCTGTCGGTGCAGGCGGCCACGTCAATGTGTGGCCCCACCTTGCCGGTTTGCGAGATCAATTTGAGCTTGGGCAGCTTTTCAATGAGGGCACGATTGAGGTGGGTTCTTTCGCGGATAAGAACCAAAACTTCAGCGTCTTTGAGCCGCACCGCCAACTGCCCCGTGCCCTTGACGGTGTTGGTATACACCTTGGCTGTGTACGGTTCGAGCAGCTGCGAACAGGCCAGTTTGCGCACCGCGTCTTGGTAGTCATCAAGGATCACAATGTTCATGCCCCCATTGTGCCTTTGAATGTGCGCCACCCAAGCGCCCCCGCTGGGTGCGGGGCTTGCTCAACGTCAGGCGGCCAGCGCTGCGGTATGGCCGTTGCCGTGGTGGGCTTGTCGCCGGGCCTCGAGTTGCACCAAGCGGTCCAGCTCGGCACAGACTTCATCCATCCGCCCTGACATCACCATTCGACCCGCCCGGTCGGGTGGGCTCATGTCGTCTGGGACCCGGGCCACGCGCAAAGGTTTGCCAACCCGGTGGGTGGCCAAGGTCAAATGTGGGGGGCGCCGATCCGGCTGGACAGCGGTTTGCAGACCTTCAGGCTTGGGGGCTGGTGTGAGAGAGTAAAAGGGTGACATCATTTTGAAAATGCTCCAAATGGCCAAGCTCATGGGGGGCTCCTTAAAAAAGCATGGTGTTGCGGATCAAACCAACGGCCAGGCCTTCAATTTCAAAAGGCTCGCCGGGTTCGACCACAATGGTTTGAAAGTCGGGGTTTTCGGGCAGCAACTCAATGCTGTCATGGGTGCGGCGAAAGCGCTTGACAGTGACTTCTTCACCCAAGCGGGCCACCACAATTTGGCCATTTTTGGCTTCTTTACTGATTTGAACTGCCAGCAAGTCGCCATCCATGATGCCGGCATCGCGCATGGACATGCCCCTGACCTTGAGCAAATAGTCGGGCGTGCGCTGGAACAAACTGTTTTCGACATAAAAGGTTTGGTCCACATGCTCTTGCGCCAGAATGGGAGAACCAGCGGCCACCCGACCGATCAAGGGCAATGCCAACTGGGCCAAGCCTTCTAGGGGCAAATTGAATTGCTTGCTTCGGACTTGGTTGATGGAGCGCAGGGTGGCCTCTTTGAGCCGAATGCCCCGTGACGTGCCACTGACGAGGTCGATCACGCCTTTGCGGGCCAAGGCTTTGAGGTGCTCTTCTGCTGCATTGGCCGACTTGAAGCCCAGCTCATTGGCGATTTCGGCCCGCGTGGGTGGGGACCCTTTGCGCTCGATCGTGCTTTGGATCAAAGACAATATTTGCTGTTGACGCTCGGTGAGTTTGGGGGCTTCATTCATGTCGGGTCTCCTTCACAAGGGTTGATGGGTGTCCGGTGACTGTTTGAATATCCAGTAACTGTATTTTTAACCAGTTTTAAAAAGATTGCAAGCGCCATGGCTGAAAAAAGATCAAAAGTTGTTGTTTTGGGCACAGGCGGGACGATTGCCGGTTGGGCGCCAGATCCCTCGCAAGGGCGCCAATACCTGGCTGGAGAACTAACAGCAGCAGATTTGGTGCTCGGCTTGGGGGTTGGACTGGACCACATCGTCACCGAGGAGGTGGCCCGCATCGACAGCAAAAACATGGGTTGGCCCGTCTGGCAAAGACTGGTGGCGCGGGTCCAACATTGGTTGGATCAAGACGACGTGCAAGGCGTGGTGGTGACCCACGGGACAGACACCTTGGAAGAAACCGCAATCTTGTTACACACCTTGTTTAAGGGCCACAAAACCGTGGTCATCACCGGGGCCATGCGGGCAGCGAATGTTCCAGATCCGGACGGGCCAGCTAACTTGCGCCACGCTTTGGCATTGGCGGGGGCCCCTGGTTCAGCGGGGGTGGTTTGCGTTTTTGCTGGACAAGTGCATGCCGCGGCCAGTGTGACCAAGTTAGATTGCCAAGCGCTGAATGCATTTGGTTCTGTCGATCCCATCGCCTTGGACTTGGCTCTCGAAAACTTGGATGCACTGCAAAAAAGGTTTGCTCAACAAGCCACACCCACGGTGGTTTTATCCGCCAAAGCTTTGGCGAACCTGCACAGCTGGCCATGGGTGGAGTTGGTATTCAACCATGCGGCCCAAGACGGGGCTGTGGTCAATGCGTTGCTGCTCAGCCCAAAAGCCCCCGATGGCTGGGTGGTGGCGGGGACGGGAAATGGCACCATGAGCCAAGGCTTAGAGGCCGCCCTGACCGTTGCCCAACAACGCGGCGCTTGGGTATGGCGCACCTCACGCTGTGCACAGGGACAAGTGCAAGCCCAAGTCGGTGAAAGCTTTCAGACCACCCCGGGGCTCAATCCTTACAAAGCACGGGTGGTTATGGCATTGGCCCTGGTGGCGGGGCAACTCAGCTCGACAGGGCTGTGAAAGCCCGAGATTTGATCTCTTCGACCTGGCCGACGCCACTGATGGCGCTGTAACGCGGGGCGTGATCTGCGTCTGACTGCGCCCATTGAGAGTAATAGTCCACCAAAGGGCGGGTTTGGGCTGCGTAAACATCCAGGCGTTTGCGCACGGTTTCTTCTTTGTCGTCGTCGCGCTGAATCAGGGCTTCGCCCGTCACATCGTCCAAACCTGCAACTTTTGGCGGATTGAAATGGGTGTGATAAGTGCGCCCACTGGCCACATGCACCCGACGGCCGCTCATGCGATCAATGATGGCGTCAAAAGGCACATCGATTTCAAGCACGTGGTCCAAATGAACACCCGCCAGCTTCATGGCATCGGCCTGGGGAATGGTGCGGGGGAAACCGTCAAACAAAAAGCCTTTGGCGCAGTCGTCTTGGGCAATGCGTTCTTTGACCAATCCAATGATGATGTCATCACTGACCAAGCCGCCTGAATCCATGACTTTTTTGGCAGCCAGTCCCATGGCGGTGCCCGCTTTGACAGCCGCACGCAGCATGTCACCCGTGGAAATTTGGGGGATGCCGAACTTTTCGCAAATGAAAGTGGCCTGGGTGCCTTTGCCCGCACCAGGTGCGCCTAAAAGGATGAGTCTCATGTCTTTCCTCTGATTCTTATGGGTTCCTACGATGGGCGGATGCCCATAGAAGACCAGATCTGCATTTTGCACAATACCATGCAAGCGGTGCAAAAGGCTTACAAAAGACCTGCAAAGTGGTGCCTGACACGCGCCAAATCTTCGGGCGTGTCCACACCTGGGCCGGGCGTCTCGGGCGAGACATGCACGGCAATTTTGTGACCGTGCCACAGCACCCGGAGTTGCTCCAAAGATTCCATGGCTTCCAAGGGCGAGTGGGGCAGGCCGGGAAATGCGCGCAAAAACGAAGCGCGGTATCCATAAATACCCACGTGCCTCAGGGTCTCAACCGGCGCAGCGGTGGTGGCATGGGCCCCGTCGCGCCAAAAGGGGATGGTCGAGCGGCTGAAGTACAAGGCGGTATTGAAGCGATCGAGCACCACTTTGACCACGTTGGGGTTGGTCAATTCATCGGCATCGGTGATGGCATGGGCCACGGTGCTCATGCAGCAGTCTTCGCGCAAGGCCAGCAATTGGGCCACGGCGTTGATCACTTGAGGCTCAATCAAGGGCTCATCGCCCTGCACATTGACCACCAGTTCAGAATCTGCCAAACCCAAGATGTCACAGGCTTGGGCCAAGCGGTCGCTGCCAGAGATGTGGTCGGATCGGGTCAAAAGGGCAGGGATATGGTGCGACTGGCAAGCTTCAACGATGCGTTCATCATCAGCAGCCACCACCACCGTTGTGGCTTGGCTCATTTGAGCCCTTTGCGCAACCCGCACCACCATCGGCAGGCCTGCAATGTCGGCCAGTGGCTTGTTGGCCAAGCGGGTCGAGGCCATCCTGGCAGGGATCAGCACGGTGAAAGCAGCCTGCCCCACTCAGCGCTCGCACTCTTCGTCGCTCAGCGTCCGGGCTTCGGTCTCTAACATGATGGGAATGCCATCCCGCACCGGGTAGGCCAAACGGGCGCTGCGCGAGAACAATTCTTTGCGCTCGCGAACGTATTCCAACGGGCCTTTGGTGACCGGGCAGACCAGCAATTCAAGCAATTTGGTTTCCATGGCGAGATGATATCCGCAGGGCCAGCGCCTGGTCGATGTCTGACCACCACGACTCCAAGCCTAGGATCTCCAACGGAACGGCCCAGATCTGGGGAAACCGGGCCCACAATTTCACGGCGTCTTTCTCCGTGCAAAACCAGTCGCCCTCGGCCACATTGGGGTTGAATCCGATCAAGGGGTCGTGGTCTGGCCACGCTTGCGTCTGCGCCAAGTCAAGCCCATGGCCGCGCAAACCGTCAAAAAACACCTGCGGTTTGGCGATCGCAGCCAACGCGTTGACTGAGCGATTTTTCCATTCACTCAAGGCCCGACGTTGACCGTTGGACCCCACCGCGAAGGGTGCCAACTGCCGGCCCACCATGACCAAATCCACATGGGCCATCGGGTGCGAACCCAAATTCCAAACGCTGACCAACGGGTCTGCCGGGCGCGGCCAAGGCTCGCGCAGGGGTCCTGCAGGCAAAAGCCAGCCATTGCCAAAACCGCGTTCATCGAAAACACAAATTTCAATGTCCCTGTGCAGTCCCGCATGTTGCAGCCCATCATCGCTGATCAATACCTGCGTTTGGGGATGTGCCGCCAGCAAGGCCTGACAGCAAGCTGCGCGGTCTGCGCCGACGTAAACGGGCACCTGGCAGCGGCGCCAAACCAGCAGCGGCTCATCGCCCACATCTTCACATGTGCTGCGTTCATTCACGGCGGTAATTTTTGTGGATTTGCGCCCAAAACCGCGGGCCACCACCCCCACCGAGATGCCCTGTGACTGCCAGTGCATGGCCAAAGCCATCACCAGGGGTGTTTTACCGGCGCCGCCCACGATCACATTGCCCACGACAACGACCGGCACACCGGGGCTGCTGGGCGGGTGGCGCTGTCGCTGACGCCGTTTCCAAAACACCACCAACCAGGTCAAACCGCTCAAGGGCCAAAGGACTGCACTGGCCCAGTTGCGCGTTTGCCACTGGCGCATCACCCATGCTTGCCAGGGAAAGGGCATTTAGCGCGCAGCCCCAGCTTGGGGTGACTTGGCCACAAAAGTGATGGCATTGATGCCGCTGGTTTTTCCGGCCTCCATCACCGAAATCACCGATTGGTGCGGTGCCATGGCGTCGGCGCTGATCACCAGCATCGGCTTGTCCATGCCCACAGCGGCCTGGGTCAAGGCTTGGGTCAAAGCCTTGACACCGCGTTGCGGCAAAACCTGCTTGTTCACCGCATATTGGCCGTCACTGGTCACCGACACCAGGATCTCTTGGGGATGTTCTTTTTGCACATCCGCGTTGGCACTGGGCAGGTTCAACTGAACCTCTGTGTACTTGTTGTAGGTGCTCGACAACATCAAAAAGATCAAGATCACCAACAACACGTCGATGAAAGCGATCAAATTGATTTCAGGCTCAATCGGGCGTTGGGTGCGGAACTTCATGCTGAGCAGCGCGGTTCAGCGCAACGAGGACCGAAGCTTGAACAAATGGCGCAACCAGCGCTGCGCTGCGATTTCCAAGTCGATCACATAGGCGTCCACTTTGGAGCGGAAATAGCGCCAAAAAAACAGCGCTGGAATGGCCACCATCAAACCAAATGCGGTGTTGTACAAGGCCATGGAAATGCCTTGGGCCAACTGCGCAGGGTTTGCGCTACCCGGGGTTTGGGCGCCAAAAATTTCAATCATGCCAACCACTGTGCCCAACAAACCCAAGAGCGGTGCGGCAGAGGCAATGGTGGCCAACACCACGAGATATTTCTCCAACTCATGGGCGGCTTGTTTGCCCGCGTTCTCGATGCACTCGCCCAATTCGGCTTCGCTGCTTTGGGGCTGTTGGCGCAATTGCTGTAAACCGCTGGCCAAAACACGGCCCAGCAAACTGTGGCTGGCCAAATGTTTGACCGAGTCTTCCGAGGGAAGTTGGAGCCGTGACGCCTTGACGGCTTCGTCCAACAAGTCCTTGGGAACAATGCGTTTGGGCGCCAAGCTGTACAAGCGCTCGAGCACCAGGGCCAAAGCCACGACGGAACAGATCAAAAGCGGCCAAATGGGCCAACCGGCTGCTTGTATGATGGAAAACAATCCTCAAACCCCTCTGGATATACAGACACGAATTATGAACCAGCACCGCTTTTGCAATGAATCGTTCGCTTGCTCAAACCGGTGACATGCAAGATTTGACTCGCATTTGGTCGGTCGGCGCATTGGTGCGGGCCTTCAGCGACACCTTATCGGCGCGCTTCAATCCCGTGGAGGTCAAGGGAGAAATCACCAATTTCACGCGGGCCAGCAGTGGCCACTGTTACTTCTCTCTGAAAGACGATGGCGCTCAACTGCGTTGCGCCATGTTTCGCCGCTCAGCCGCCACAGTCAACTTTGATCTGCACGACGGTGTCATGGTCCAAGCCCGGGCCAAGGTTTCGGTCTACGAGGGGCGCGGGGACTTGCAGTTGGTGGTGGAATCCCTCCAGGCGGCGGGCGAGGGGGTTTGGTACGAAAAATTTTTGCAACTCAAGCGCGACCTCGCCTTGCTCGGTCTTTTTGACGAAGCGCGAAAACGACCCTTGGTGCCCATGCCCCGGGCCATAGGGGTGGTGACCTCTTTGGGCGCTGCCGCCTTGCACGATGTGATCACCGCGCTGCAGCGACGGGTGCCCCACATTCCTGTGGTGATCGCCCCTGCCCAAGTTCAAGGCAATGGTGCGGCACCTTCGCTGATTCAAGCTTTGCACGCCATTCAAGAAATTGAGGATGTTGACGTGGTGTTGCTGGTCAGGGGTGGCGGGTCATTGGAGGATTTGTGGGCCTTCAATGACCGGGATTTGGCCCATGCGGTGGTTCAATCCCGGGTTCCCGTGGTTTCTGGCGTGGGCCACGAAACCGACATCACCATCGTGGACCTGTGCGCCGATTTGCGCGCCCCCACGCCCACGGCCGCCGCCGAGTTGTGTGCGCAAACCCGCCAAATGGGTCTGGAGGCTTTGGACCATATGGCCCAAACATTGACCAACCAACTGCAATCTACTTTAGATGCACAGGGTCAAGCCCTGGACTGGGTGCAGTCACGACTGGGCCGCCCCAGTGCCCTGGTGGCGGCCCATCGGGTGGGGGCCGTGCATTTGCAGCAGCGCATGCAGCAGGCGCTGTCCAAACGCATGCAAATGCTGGGTCAAAAAACAGGTTCGGCGCAAACCGCCTTGATGCGTGTCGTGCAATCCGATGGTGCGCTCAAGCGCCAAGCGCAAGAAAAATTGGCTTGGCGACTGCATAACCTCGACCCCCGCTTGGTATTGCAGCGGGGTTATGCTTGGCTCACCGACGAACAAAACAAACCCATCACTTCGGTCCACCAACTGTCACCCCAACAGGATTTGACAGTCAGTTTGTCCGATGGCGAGGCGGGGGTTCGGGTGCTGGGCTTGAAAGCCGGCTGAAATTTTTTACAATCCCTTTTTTTCATCAACGTTGAAGGATATCCATGGAACACACCTTGCCCGCTCTGCCTTATGGTCTGGATGATTTGGCACCCCACTATTCGCGCGAAACCCTGGAATTCCACCATGGCAAGCACCACAACGCCTATGTGGTGAACCTGAACAATTTGCAAAAGGGCACCGAATTTGAAGGCATGGACCTGGAGTCCATCATCAAAAAGTCCTCTGGCGGCGTTTACAACAACTCTGCCCAAATTTGGAACCACACCTTCTTTTGGAGCTGCATGAAGCCCAACGGTGGTGGCGAACCCACAGGCAGCTTGGCGGCAGCGATCAATGCCAAATGGGGCAGCTACACCGCTTTTCGCGAAGCCTTTGTGAAGTCAGCGGTGGGCAACTTTGGCTCTGGCTGGACTTTTTTGGTGAAAAAGGCCGATGGCAGCTTGGACATCGTCAACATGGGTGCCGCTGGTACGCCGTTGACCACCGGCGACAAAGCGATTTTGACGGTTGACGTGTGGGAACACGCTTATTACATTGATTACCGCAACATGCGCCCCAAGTTTGTTGAGACCTTCTTGGACAAATTGGTCAACTGGGGTTTTGCGCAGGCCAACTTCGGCTGATCAGCCACACCCCCCCTTGTGAAAAACCGCCCTCGGGCGGTTTTTTCATTTGCCCCGAAAAACCGGGCCTTGCAGCTTGTAACCCGCTTTGATGCCGCGCTTGGCAAACCAGCCTTGGTTCATTTCCAGCACCCACCGCACGGGTTGATCAGAACAATGCGCATCTGTGGTTTGGGGCTTCATATCGGCCAGGTTGACGATGGAGCCGTCGTCTGCAATAAAGGCCGCGGTCAGCGGCAAAAGCGTGTTCTTCATCCAAAAACACTGCTGGCTGGCTTGCTCAAATGCAAACAGCATGCCTTCACCTTGTGGCATTTCTGCGCGGTGCATCAAACCGATCGCTCGTTGATCGGGGGTGGCGGCCACTTGGACTTGTATTTGGTGCATGCCCGCTTGCAACTGAATTCGGGGCAATTGCAGCTGTGGCTGCCCCTCTGCCCAGGCCAGTGAACACATCCAACCCCATATCCAAGCCCATTTGCGATGATTCATAAGCCCTCTTTCGTCATTCGAGAATGATAAGTCACTGTTGCTAGAATCGCCCGCGAAATAGATATTTCATTTCCCATTCGATCGGCTTCCTAACGGAGATATTCCACATGTACAAGCACATCAAAGTGCCTTCCCAGGGTGAAAAAATCGTTGTCAACAAGGACATGTCCCTGAACGTGCCCGACCAACCCATCATCCCTTACATCGAAGGCGATGGCACCGGTTTTGACATCACCCCGGTCATGCTCAAAGTGGTGGATGCAGCGGTGCAAAAAGCTTACAGCGGCAAGCGCAAGATCCATTGGATGGAAGTCTACGCCGGTGAAAAATCCACCAAGGTTTACGGTCCCGACGTGTGGTTGCCCGAAGAAACCCTGTCCGTTTTAAGAGAGTATGTGGTCTCGATCAAAGGCCCATTGACCACCCCCGTGGGCGGCGGCATTCGCTCCCTGAACGTGGCGCTGCGCCAAGAACTCGACCTGTATGTTTGTTTGCGACCGGTCCAGTATTTCAAAGGAGTTCCCTCACCCTTGAAAGAGCCTGAGAAGACCCACATGGTCATCTTCCGCGAAAACTCAGAAGACATTTACGCTGGCATCGAATACGAAGCCGAAAGCGACAAAGCCAAAAAACTCATCAAGTTTTTGATTGACGAGATGGGCGTGACCAAAATTCGTTTCCCCAACACCTCTGGCATTGGCATCAAACCTGTTTCGCGCGAAGGCACGGAGCGCTTGGTGCGCAAAGCCATTCAGTACGCGATTGACAACGACAAGCCCAGCGTGACCATCGTGCACAAGGGCAACATCATGAAGTTCACCGAAGGTGGCTTCCGCGATTGGGCCTATGGCCTGGCACAAAAAGAGTTTGGTGCGCAACTGATCGATGGCGGACCGTGGTGCAAATTCAAGAACCCCAAAACCGGCAAAGACATCATTGTCAAGGACGTGATCGCCGACGCCTTCTTGCAGCAAATTTTGTTGCGCCCTGCCGAGTACAGCGTGATTGCCACGCTCAACTTGAATGGTGACTACGTGTCTGACGCTTTGGCCGCTCAGGTGGGCGGAATTGGCATCGCCCCCGGTGCCAACATGTCTGACTCTGTGGCCTGTTTTGAAGCCACCCATGGCACAGCCCCCAAGTACGCGGGCAAAGACTATGTCAACCCCGGCTCCGAGATTTTGTCGGCCGAAATGATGCTGCGCCACATGGGCTGGACAGAGGCTGCGGATCTGATCATCAGCTCCATGGAGAAATCCATCCTCAGCAAGAAAGTCACTTATGACTTTGCACGCTTGATGGATGGGGCCACCCAGGTCAGTTGCTCGGGCTTTGGTCAGGTCATGATTGATCACATGTGATCTTCAGGCCTGGAGCGCGCCCCTCAAAATTGTGGGGCGCGTTCCTGAGCGGTCACCAAATTGGCTCTGAATTGAGGGGTGCGCAAGCGCCCCTCTTTGTTTTTGTGGCCTGCCGATGTGGGGTCCAACTCACGCTCAGGCGTGTAGGTGACGGTCAGGGCGTGAGCTTGTTGTCCCTTGGGGCCTTGGATCAACTCAAACTCAACTTGTGCGCCAGGCTCTAGGGTTTTAAAGCCTTCCATTTGGATCGCACTGAAATGGATAAAAATATCAGGGCCACCCCCGATGGGTTCAATAAACCCAAAACCTTTGCTGTTGCTGAACCACTTGACCGTTCCTTTGTCCATTTTTAACTCTCTTTTTGGTTAAATTTAGTCATAAAGGTTTAAATAATAACATTTTCCTAGCAACCTATTCGGTGAAGTGCATTCTTTTTGGTCAAAAAAAGAAGATCACAGCGCCCTATAAAATGAAGACATGGCCAGCCAACTACCCCAAACCCCACCACAACCCCAGCGCACAGATGACGGCAACGCAGTGGTGTTGGAGCGCAGAGCACAAAAGACCAAACCCCCGCAGATGTACCAGGTGGTCATGCTCAATGATGACTTCACCCCCATGGAGTTCGTGGTGATGGTTTTGCAGCAGTTTTTCAGCAAAGACCGAGAAACGGCCACCCAAATCATGTTGAAAATCCATTTGGACGGCAAGGGCGTGTGCGGCGTCTTTAGCAAAGATGTCGCCGCCTCCAAAGTCGATCAGGTCATGGATGCGGCCAACCAGGCGGGACACCCCCTGCAATGTTTGAGCGAACCCATTGATTAATTCAAGTCCATTTCCATATACAGTAACCCCATCAATCGGCGCGAAGGAACCCACATGATTGCCCAGGAACTCGAAGTCAGCTTGCACATGGCCTTCGTTGAAGCCCGTCAGCAGCGGCATGAATTCATCACCGTAGAGCACCTGCTTTTGGCTTTGCTGGACAACCCCAGCGCTGCTGAAGTTTTGCGGGCTTGCTCGGCCAACACCGATGAGTTGCGCAAATCCTTGGCCAATTTCATCAAGGACAACACCCCTCAAGTGGCCGGTACAGAGGATGTGGACACCCAACCCACTTTGGGTTTTCAGCGCGTCATCCAACGCGCCATCATGCATGTGCAGTCCACGGGCAATGGCAAAAAAGAAGTGACCGGCGCCAACGTGTTGGTGGCCATTTTTGGTGAGAAAGATTCACACGCCGTTTACTACTTGCACCAGCAAGGTGTGACCCGATTGGATGTGGTCAATTTCATCGCGCACGGCATCAAAAAGAGCGACCCGCCAGATAGCCCCAAGCAACAAGAGCCAGCAGCACAGGAAAACGAAGAGCCTGTGGAGAAAAATGAAAAAGCTTCGCCATTGGAGCAATTCACCCAAAACCTCAATCAAATGGCCAAAGACGGCAAGATTGATCCCTTGATCGGCCGCGAATACGAGGTCGAGCGCGTGGTTCAAATCCTGTGCCGGCGCCGCAAAAACAACCCCTTGCTGGTGGGCGAGGCTGGCGTGGGCAAAACTGCGATTGCCGAGGGTTTGGCTTGGCGCATCACCCAAAAGGAAGTGCCCGACATATTGGCCGATTCACAGGTGTACTCCCTGGACATGGGCGCGCTGTTGGCCGGCACCAAATACCGGGGGGACTTTGAACAACGCCTCAAGGGCGTGCTCAAGAACCTCAAAGACAAGCCACAGGCCATCTTGTTCATCGACGAGATTCACACCCTGATTGGTGCGGGTGCGGCATCAGGGGGCACCTTGGATGCCTCCAATCTGCTCAAGCCCGCATTGAGTTCTGGCCAGCTCAAATGCATTGGCGCCACCACCTTTACCGAGTACCGCGGCATTTTTGAAAAAGACGCGGCTCTGTCCAGGCGCTTCCAAAAAGTGGACGTCAATGAGCCCTCGGTGGAGCAAACGGTCGACATTCTCAAAGGCTTGAAGTCCCGGTTTGAAGAGCACCACAACGTCAAGTACGCCGTGGCCGCTTTGCAAGCCGCCGCTGAACTCAGCGCCAAATACATCAATGACCGGCATTTGCCAGACAAGGCGATTGATGTGATCGACGAAGCAGGTGCGGCCCAACGCATATTGCCACCGTCCAAGCGCAAAAAGACCATCAGCAAAACCGAAATCGAAGACATCGTGGCCAAAATCGCGCGCATTCCGCCCGCCAACGTGTCCAATGATGACCGCGGCAAACTCCACACTTTGGAGCGCGACCTCAAAAGCGTGGTGTTTGGTCAAGACAAAGCCCTGGAAGTGCTGGCTTCAGCGGTCAAGATGGCGCGCTCTGGTTTGGGCAAATCGGACAAACCCATCGGCTCATTCCTCTTCAGCG